>MDSY01034307.1_pt1 | contig 86473 bp, 75 predicted proteins | sample 811131 | NCBI WGS metagenome assembly MDSY01 (sample SAMN05326643, study PRJNA326480) | marine metagenome | isolation source: seawater | place: Atlantic Ocean: South West | collected 2010 | reverse complement strand
GTCTGAATAGGCAATTGGTGGGATGTAATGAACTTTACTAAGTTGCGCATTGAGCTTTAATTGAAACACAAACAATAGGGTAAATACAATTAAAGATTTCATTTTTAATTTAGTATTTATTGTGAAATAAACGTAATTAATCATTACCTCTTTCTTTTTTCAAAAAAATAAATACGCAGAATAGTTTTAAAGATTAACGAAAGCAAAAATATTCAATTGATCTCGACTTCCTTTGTTAAAAAACTGGTTCATATATCCCATTTCTAGCCTTACTTTTTTGTTCAAATTATAGCCAAAACCTCCATATAATCTGTTCCGGTCGTACAGTTTAGATTTTGTGTTCAAAAACAATTCATTGTATGCAGAAAAGTAATACTTGTTTTCTTCTTTGGCCCTAATTGGAATATTAACTCCTAGAAAATAACGAACCCGCATTTTAAAATCAGATTCGACAAAACGTTGTTCAAAACGATATCGATGACTCAATTTGAGTTTCCCCAATTTTTGTTTTGATATGAATTGTTGAAAAATTCGATGCTCATTTACACTCATTTTTGGATCCGATTCGGAAGTGTAATTCTCCGATAAAATGTAACCGTATCCCAGAAGAATATTTTTTTTACTTTCTCCAAAAGTGTAGCCCAATCCTGTTCTCAACAACAACTGTTCTAGGTTACCAATAGCATCATAGCTTCGATACTGTACCTCATGATGCAAATTCCACTTTTCATTCAATTGCTTGTTTCCTATATAAATTAACCAATTTCCTAAATTGCTTTCTTGTCCTTGAACCAGATTAGGTAGCGCAAACACCAAGGTAAACGCTACCCATAACAATCTTTTTATCAATTTAATTTTCATCATAGAAATTTACTGCTCCTGAATTAATATCATACATTCCACCCACTATTTTGATCTCTCCATTGGCTTGCATCTCTTTTAAAACCTGACTGTCCTCTGAGATTTTATCTATCGTAAGCTCTACATTTTTTTTAGCCACTTCATTCACAAAATCAATGTTCGATGAATTTCTTAGGCTAACGTCTTCTGGAGAGGTAACTCCATTTACTGCAGGTTTAATTTTTAACAACATTCTCGTTAGGTTTCCTAATTTAACATCATCGCAGGCTCCCTTTACTGCTCCACAAGCCGTGTGTCCCAAAACAAGAATAAGTTTTGTTCCTGCAAGCTTACATGCAAATTCCATGCTTCCAAGAATATCTTCATTCACAAAATTCCCTGCAATACGAGCACTAAAAATATCTCCAATTCCCTGATCAAAAATCAATTCTGAAGATACTCTGGAGTCGATACAACTTAAGATTGTAGCATAAGGATATTGTCCGAGACTTGTGTCCTTAACTTGTTCCATCAAATCCCGATCTGATTTTGTTTTTTCTTGAAATCTAATGTTCCCATCTTTTAGGAGTTGCAATGCAGAATCAGGAGATATTAACGCTTGTGTTTCTTTTGTATATGCTTTCATTTCTATTGTTTTAAATATTTTTTTAACTATTTCATATATCTATTGGAGTAAAACTTAAAGTAAATTTAGAGCTTTACTGAAAGTATTTTTTATGCGTTTTGTTCTAAAAATTTTGTGAGTAAAAATCTGGGGGTGGGAGAAATAATATTTAAGTGAGGTTTTGAATACCTTTTAAAAACATAGGTTAAGGCACTCTTTTTTGAATTTACAAAAAATTGAGGATTATTCGATTTAAGTAAGGACAATAAAATATCGAAATCCAAATGCTTTTCAATTCGTTTTTCTCCTTCAGAGTTAGAAAATGTTTCAGAAACATCTAAAGAATTTTGGGTAATAACAAAAGTTAATTTTGAAATTACTAAAAGTAATGATATTATTGAAAAAACTATGAGTTTTCTTTTTCTAGGCATCAAAAATAATTTTGTGACACAAATATATAAATACTTTTGTTTTGCCGAAAGTACCCACATCAGCTTTTATCTCGATTAAAAAAAATAAAAATTGACGTTAATCGTGTTAATCTTCAACAAATGACTCAGAAGTTCCCTCCCAATCTGGATCAGCAGCGCCTAACCAAGAAGTTTTCAAACTATCAATTGCAATCGCATGAACCCTTCCAAATCGGGCAATTTCATCGATCATTTTATGAGGGTATTGAACTGGATCGAGATCCGCATTAATCTCAGAAATTTTTGGATGATTTTCTACCCAAAGTGTATCTCCAACAGGGTAAACTCGGGGAAGCATCAAGGCTTTTTCTAGGGAAATACTCTGATCGACGTAACGACTAATCACCTGAACAACAGCCGGAACAATTCTGCTACCACCCGCTGCACCTAGGGCAAGAACAACCTTGCCGTTTTTTGTAAGCAGTGTTGGTGTAATATGAGAATTAGCACGATCACCAGGTTTGTAATCTCCAAGATATCCTCCAAGGGTAACGGCATAAATAAACCCGAGGTCTTTTGACACCACTTTTGACCCCATTATTGGACCAACTGTCTGGGTTAGGGAAACAACATTGCCGGAGGAATCGGCAGTTGTTAAATGGGTAGTATGCCCATCGGGAGCTTTCCATGATTCGGGAATTTGTGAAGACTCCACAGAAGCAATGGTTTGGTTTTTACTGTCTATTTCCCAGGCAAATTTACCTGCGTTTTTGTAGGACAAAATCATTTTTAAAGAATCTGGATATTTTTGAGCATTTCGAAATTGATACGCATATCGAGTTGCTTTTCCCATTGTTACTGCCCAATCATTTTCGAAAAGAGGAGCTTTTATTTGGTCTAAAATCTGTAAAATTTGAACAGTAATAGCTCCAAAAGAAGGCAAATACAAGGCATAAACTTTATGTCCTCTAAAAACACCCTCGACTACTTCGGCGTCCAATGCTTTGTAATTTTTTAGGTCCTCTAAAGTCAATATCCCACCATGAGATTGAATGTCTTGAACCATTTTTTCAGCTATTTCTCCTTCATAAAAACCTTTGCTTCCTTGGGCAGAGATTACTTTTAAAGTTGTAGCTAAATTTTTCTGAATAAAAAGAGTATTAGCTTTCAAAACCGAACCATCGGGGTTGAGAAAATTCTCAGAAGTAATCTCAAATTCTTGAAGTTTATCCAGAACTAATTCATGACGATAAACCTCACCAGGTAAAATCATAAACCCGTTTTCGGCATGAGAAATTGCCGGTTGCATAACCGTGTACAAATCGAGTAACCCATGTTCTTTTTGCAATTTAATTAAACCCGCAACAACACCTGGAATTCCAATGGTTTCATAACCATAAGAGAACTTTTCTTTTAAAGGAACATAATTCACAGGCACCTCAGTCGAAGCATCAACTCCTCCAATTTTGCCATCTTCCTTTCTATAAATTGTCTGAAGCCTTCCTCCAATTCCGCTCATACTGGGCTCAACTACAGCTAATGTAAAAGCCGATGCCACAGCAGCATCAAAGGCATTTCCTCCCATTTGATACATAGCCATTCCTGATTTTGTAGCTAAAGGGTGCGCACTAGAAACCACATTGTTCTTAATTTCTGCTTTTTCAAAAGATGAATTACAGGATGAAAAAAGCAACAGCAAAAACATCACCGTCGAAAACTTAAAACAGACTTTCATAATAAAAAATTTTTAATTACCTTTTTTTAAATCATGAGCTAATGCTTCAACTTGTTCCATAACGCGCAACAAGTTACCTCCCCAAATTTTTTCAATTTGTTTTTGAGTGTATCCTCTTTTTACAAGTTCTTTGGTAACATTTAAAGACTCCGAAGCATCACTCCAGCCTTCTACTCCTCCTCCTCCATCAAAATCAGAGCTAATTCCCACATGATCAATACCAATTTTATGTTTGATGTAATCAATATGATCCACAAAATCGCTAACCGAAACAGGCGGAACTTCTTTCTTCAGAGCTGTAAGTGCGTCTTTTACCAGAGACTCTAATTTTTTGCGTTCTTTGATGTACTTCTGAAGATCATCAAATTCCAAAGCCCTCATTTGGTATTTGTCCAAAACCTTAATGTTGTTTTTGGCTAAGATACTTTTGAGTAAATCATCTTTTGCTTTAAAATACTTGTTGTGTTTTTCGGTACTCAAATAAGAACTAAAAGCAACTGTTTGAACCACACCTCCACTTTCTTTGACCCACTGTAATTGTTCGTCATCTAAATTTCTGGAATGATCACACAAAGCCCGAGCCGAAGAATGCGAGGCAATCACTGGAGCTTTTGAATGCGCAATCATTTGTCGGATTGCCTCTTTTGAGGGGTGCGAAATATCAATCATCATTCCATAATAATTCATTTTCTCGATGACCTGCTTTCCCAAATCGCTGAGACCATTATGCAAATAAACATTATCCTTTTCGCCTGTATTCGAGTCTGATAGCTGACTGTGCCCATTATGAGCCAACGACATGTAGCGTGCTCCGCGATTGTAAAAAACCTCAACATTGTTAATGTCCTCACCTATTGGATACCCGTTTTCGACACCAATCATGGCAACTTTTTTTTCACTCTTCCATATCCTTCTGACATCATTTGCTGTTAGTGCCAGTTCTATTTGATCGGGGGCATACGTTTTTACCAAACGGTGAATAGCACTAAACTTATCATCAGCATTTGCTGCTGCTTTGGCATAACCCGATGCATTCAAACTGTCTTGTCCAGTGTAAACGATGAACCATGCCACATCCAATCCACCCTGTTGCATTCCAGGAATATGAACCTGAGATTGGGTTTCAGAACTGTAATTCAAAGAATCGGTAAAATTCCCTGTATTGATATCATCATGGGTATCAATCGTTATTACGGCTTTATGAATTTGTTCCGCCTTGTTTGTGTTGGACATGGATTTAGACTTTTTTTCTGAGGAACAACTACAAATAAGAACCATTAGTAGAAATGCATTTATTTGAATATAGAGCCGCATAATTAAAAAGATTTTTACTAAGTTATGAAATCTTTTTAAAGTGATTTTTTATCCTAAGTCGCCTTTTACTTTGACCCATCTAAATCCGAAATAATCTCTAGTCATTAGGATTTGCTCAAAACGATCGATACTTTGAAACAAAAATATCAATGAGAGGTCATCAAATTATTATTTCTAATGTTTTAAGATGATCCAAAACTCAAGATTGCTTGAAAAAAAAGCTAATTTGCATAAAAATAAAAAACATGCAAAGCTCAGAAATATCATCAATCATCTTCAAAAAGCTACTTGAAAATGGTTTGACTGAAAATCTTGCTGAAATAAGTACAACAGGAATTCTTCTTTTATTATACATCCTCATTTCAATATTTCTTTTTTGGGTTTCTAGGAAGATTATTATAGGCTTTTTTACTCGGATTTCTAGAAAAACCAAGAGCACTTTTGACGATATTTTGCTCTCCCACAGAACACCCAAATTACTCTCTTATTTCCCCTCTTTGTATTTATTACACAAACTTATTCCAGAGCTTTTAACATCATATCAGTGGCTTAGAAATGTTATTGAGGCACTGTCGGTAATTGTAGCTCTTGCACTAACACGTGCTTTATTGAAGTCGCTAAATGATTATTTAAAAACATTGAGAGCCTTAAAAGACAAACCCATTGACAGCTACATTCAAGTGATTATGATCTTTCTCTGGTTTATTGGAGGAATTATTATTCTTTCCTTGTTGACTGGAACCGAAATAAGAACTTTTTTGACAACACTAGGAGCCTTATCCGCAGTATTACTATTTGTTTTCAAAGACACAATTTTGGGGTTTGTAGCTAGTGTTCAAATAACGGTTAACGATACCGTTCGAATTGGAGACTGGATTAGCATGCCCAACAGCAATGCTGATGGAAACGTAATTAGCATTAGTCTTTCAACAGTTCAGGTACAAAATTTTGACAACACCATTACCTCTATTCCAACCTACAAATTGATTTCTGACTCTTTCATCAATTGGCGAGGAATGAGCGATTCTCCCGGAAGAAGAATCAAACGCTCGCTTTTGATCAAAGTAAGTAGTGTTCGCTTTCTAAAAGAGGAAGAGCTTTCACAACTCAAGAAAATAAAATTATTATCTGAATTTATTCAAACCAAAGAGGATGATATTAAAGCGCACAATACAAATTCAAAGGCAGACAAATCCCTAATGATTAATGGACGTAACCTAACAAATATTGGGTTGTTCCGAAATTACACAGAAGCCTATTTAGAGCAGCATCCCATGCTGAATATAGATATGACCTTGATGTGTAGACAATTGGCACCAAGCCCGCAAGGAATTCCAATCGAAATTTACGTCTTTAGCAAAGACAAAGTTTGGAAAAACTATGAACACATTGTCGCAGATATTTTTGACCATTTATTGGCCTCTACAGAATATTTTTACTTGGAATGTTTTGAACTATCACCTGTATTACCTCTATCAAATGTTTAAAAAAATACTTTCCCCAGTATTTCTACTCATTTGTTTTAACTCTTTGGGTCAGAATATGACAGCTAAAGAACTTATCGGTAAAAGCATTCAGTACCACGACCCGAATAACAATTGGGCTACGTTTTCTGGTGAATTAAAAATTACTATGGAAACCCCATCTTGGGGTCCAAGAATAAGTTCTATTTTTTTTGATTTGCAAAAAGGATATTTTAAAAATCAGTACAAGAGTGATTCAAATTTAATTTTTCAAGAGGTAAACAAAGGAGTATGTTCGGTTCTCTTCAATGGAAAAGCCAAATTTACCTCTGAGGAAGAAAAAAAATATCGCCTCAGCTGTAATCAAACCAAACGAACCAGAGATTACTACGCCTATTTGTATGGTCTTCCGATGAAACTCAAAGATCCAGGAACAATAATCAATCCCGAGTTAGAGAAACGAAGCTTTAAAGGAAAAGAATATTGGGTTGCTCAAGTAAATTATGAGAAAGAGGTGGGAAATGATCATTGGTATTTTTATTTCGATCCGATTACTTATGCCATGGAAGTTTATCAATTTTATCATGAGGAATCAAAAAACGATGGGGAGTACATTTTATTGACCGAAGAAATTTTAGTCAATGGAATCAAAATGCCTAAAAACAGAGCTTGGTATTATAACAAAAACGACAAATACCTCGGAACTGATTTTCTTTTTAAAAACTAAACCATTAATAATTCATGTTACTCAACCTAATTCATGCGATATGGAATCCAGAATGTTATCACGGTTGGGGGAAATCCAAACGGTTTTTTGAGGGCTGGTATTACAAAATAATAAGTTCAGATCAAAAACACGCACTTGCAATCATTCCCGGGATTGCAATGGATGAAAATGGTGAAAAACAAGCTTTTATTCAAGTTTTAGACGGAAGAAATCTCAAAGCTTCCTATTATAAATTTTACGCTCAAGAATTTATTCCTAAACCCAAAGTACATGATTTACAAATTGGAAAAAATCGCTTTACAAAAGACAGTATTGAGCTTGATTTACCAGAATTAAAAGGAAGTTTACGATTTAGAAATAAAGCTCCCTGGCCCAGCAGCTGGGATTCGCCAGGAATTATGGGTCCTTTTTCTTTCGTTCCCTTTATGGAATGTTACCACGGAATTTTGAGCATGGACCATAGCATTGAAGGAAGCCTAGTTCATCAAGAGAAAGTCATTTCTTTTGAACAAGGAAGAGGGTACATGGAGAAAGACTGGGGGCATTCTTTTCCAGAGGGTTATGTTTGGATGCAAAGCAATCATTTCAGTAAAAAAGGGATATCCATCAAAGCTTCTATTGCCAAAATTCCTTGGGTCGGATCTTCCTTTATCGGATACATTGCTGGGGTTTTGATCCATGGAAAGCTGATTCAATTCACAACTTATAACAAAACTCAGTTGAAGCAATGTTCGATTTCTAAAAGAGAGGTCGTTATCGAAATGGAAAATAGTTTGTACAAACTATGGATTCGAGCAGAGCGAGAAAAGGCAACCCCACTGGCAGCACCAATTGCTGGTTTTATGGATGCACGAATTGAAGAGAGTATGAATGCTAAAATTCACTTAAAATTGGTGCAAAAAAAAACAGAGAAAATCTTGTTAGAAGATACAGGAACATCTGCAGGAATTGAAGTTACAGGGAATTATGCTGTTTTAGTAAAATGAGGTAGTTTATTTTTTGACAAACCTCAAGTACAAGGCAAAAAGACAGAGAAACGAACCCCCAGGCAACAAAAAAAGTCCAACCAATAAAGGATAAAACTTCCTAGGATTCGTTCTTTTGACTACTTCTGGCAGCTCCTTTAAATACTGTTTAAAACTTTTTTTTAACATAAAGTAATTCTTAGTCAAATTTAAGTTTCTTTTTACAAGGGATGCAAATTTAATTTGGATCGAACAAAAAACAGAATCAATCAGTATCTTTATTTTTTTGAGCACAAAAGCCAGTAAAATAAGATAACGTACTTTTGTAAAAATAAATTTTTTGAAACAGCTTTTCCCGATACTGAAATGGCTTCCTAGGTACCAAAAAAACATGCTTTGGAATGATGCTATTTCTGGAACAACTGCCGGAATATTAGCGATTGCTCAAGGAATGGCTTATGCCATGATTGCAGGGTTACCAACTGTTTTTGGGCTTTATGCTGCATTGACTCCGCAAATCATTTACGCATTTATGGGTACTTCCCGACAACTGTCCATAGGACCCGTTGCAATGGATTCTTTAATTGTTGCGGCTGGGATAGGAACCCTGCAAATTGTTGGGGTAGAGCAATACATTGCTGCCGCAGTTTTTTTGGCATTTTTTGTGGGCTCAATTCAATTGTTATTAGGAGTATTCAAGCTTGGTTTTTTAGTCAATTTTCTATCCAAACCAGTTTTGAGTGGATTTACCTCTGCTGCTGCAATAATCATTGGCCTGAGTCAATTGAAACATATTTTGGGCATTGATTTAGTGCAAACAAATCAAATTCACATCCTTTTAAGTGAAGTCGTTTCGAACGTTTCAAAAACGCATCTGCTTAGCTTTGGACTCGGAGTGGTAGGAGTCATTCTGATCAAAATTTTTGGAAAAATCAATAAAAAAATTCCTGCAATTCTACTTGTTGTCGTTCTTGGAACCCTGCTCTTGTATTTTACCCAATGGCAACTTATCGGAATAAAAATCGTAGGAGACATCCCTCATGGACTTCCAAACCTGAGTAGTCCCAGTTTTGATAAAAATCAATTTACAGAGCTTATTCCTGTAGCCATTACTCTGGCAATGGTTGGTTTTACAGAAGCAATATCAATTGCTAAATCCATAGAAGAAAGACACACCGAATACGAAGTAGATCCCAATCAAGAATTAATCGCATTGGGTAGTGCAAACATTGTGGGATCATTTGCACAATCATACCCTACTACTGCATCCTTTTCAAGATCAGCTATTCAAGATCAAGGTGGTGCAAAATCTGGGATTGCCTCCTTATTCAGTGCGGGACTTGTATTGCTTACCTTACTTTTTTTGACTCCTCTTTTTTATTATTTACCCATTCCAATTTTAGCCGCAATTATTCTGGTTTCTGTTTTCGGTTTGATCGATTTTAATTACCCCCTAAAACTTTGGCGCAAAAACAGAGAAGAATTCATTTCCTTTATATTTACATTTATCATAACGATGACCGTGGGAATTCCTCAGGGAATACTCTTTGGTACACTGATATCGCTATTGACAATGATCTACCGAACATCGAACCCCCATATTGCTGTACTAGGAAGAATCAAAGGAACCCAGTATTACAAAAACATCATTCGTTTTGAAAACGAAATTGAAATTGATGAACGAATTTTAATCCTTCGATTCGATTCACAGCTATTCTTTGGAAATAAAGACTTCTTCAAAAAAGAATTTACCAAGCAAATTAAGCGTAAAGGAAATACCCTAGAAATTGTAATCCTCAATGCAGAGACCATTAATTACATTGACTCAAGTGCACTGAGTATGCTTGAAAAAATATTTGACGACCGTAAAAAACAAGGGCTAAAAATTATGATTGCTGGAGCTACAGGACCTGTACGCGATATTATCTTTAGTCATGATTTAATCCAAATAATTGGAAAAGAAAATTTATTCATCAAAACTTCAGAAGCCGTAACTGCCTTTTTGGAGGGGACAACGACTTCGGCTGCACAGAAAAAAATAACACTTCAAAGTCAAACAAAAACAAATTTTCCTCAAACACATTCTAATAAAAAATAAACCTAAATGGTAATCGAACAAATTTACACCGGATGTTTAGCGCAAGGAGCGTATTACATTGAAAGCCAAGGAGAGGCTGCTATTATTGACCCCTTACGTGAAATAACAACCTACCTCAAAAAAGCAGCAAAAAATGGCGCACAAATCAAATACATTTTTGAAACCCATTTTCATGCAGATTTTGTCAGTGGACACCTCAGTTTATCCAAGAAAACAAATGCTCCAATCGTTTTTGGACCAACAGCAAAAACACATTTTGAATCAATAATCGCAACCGATGGGCAACAATTTCTGCTAGGAGAATTAACCATAATTGCACTCCATACCCCCGGACACACCACCGAAAGTACAACCTACTTGCTCAAAGATAAAGAAGGTAAAGACCAAGCTATTTTTAGCGGAGACACTTTGTTTTTAGGGGATGTTGGGCGTCCAGATTTAGCTCAAAAAGCAGCAAAAATTACCCAAGAACAACTTGCAGGAATGCTTTACAAAAGCTTACGAACTAAAATTATGCCCCTTGCTGACGATGTGATCATTTATCCAGCACATGGAGCGGGTTCGGCTTGTGGGAAAAACCTAAGCGAAGAAACTGTGGGAACCCTAGGGGAGCAAAAAAAATTAAATTATGCCCTTCGAGAAAACATGACCGAAGCTGAATTCATTAAAGAAGTTACCGAGGGTTTACTCGCACCCCCCAAGTACTTTCCTCTAAATGTAAAAATGAACAAAGAAGGTTATGAAGACTTTGAAGACGTAATCAAGAGAAGTCAAAAAGAATTTTCTGCAGAAGAACTCGAAGAAATCGCAAACCATTCGGATGCTATTATTTTGGATGTGCGAAGTCAAGATGAATTTGCCAAAGGCCACATTCCCCAATCAATTTTTATTGGAATCGATGGAAGTTTTGCTCCTTGGGTGGGTGCACTTATTGGAGATGTAAAACAACCCTTACTACTTGTGGTACCAAAAGGAAGAGAGCGCGAAACCATCACTCGCCTTTCTAGAGTAGGTTTTGACAATACCCTAGGTACACTCAAAGGTGGATTCGAAAGCTGGAAAAATTCTGGAAAAGAAACAAATCAAGTAAAATCAATAACCGCTGAGGAATTCAAGAACAGTATCGTTAAGAACACCAAAATTTTTGATGTCCGTAAACCCGTAGAATTTGATTCTGAACATATTCCACAAGCATCCAATACTCCTCTAGATTTTATCAATGAACATCTGGAAGAATTTCCAAAACAAAAGGAATTTTATGTCCATTGTGCGGGAGGTTATCGCAGTATGATTGCTGCTTCAGTTCTAAAAAAAAGAGGGATTCATAACCTGTTGAATGTAGAACTTGGATTTAAGGCCATCAAAGACGTGGGGATAAAAACAACTGACTATGTTTGTCCAACCACTTTGTAAGTTTATCAAAAAAACAATGTATGAAGTCATATTTAAATAATTTAGGACTAAAAAACCAGTCTTCAAAGGATCAGTTACTAGAATTTATCTCACCAGAAGGAGTCTTGTATCTAGTAATGAATCGCCCAGAAGTTCACAATGCCTTTGATTCTGAACAAATAAAAAATCTTACACAAGTCCTTAAAAATGCAAAGTCTAATCCAAAAGTAAGGGTGGTTGTTTTGGCAGGAGAGGGAAAAAGTTTTTGTGCTGGGGGAGACATCAACTACATGAAAACCATGGGACAAAATTCATTTGAGGACAATAAAGCCGACGGTTTGGCTCTAGCTCAATTGATGAACACCCTTCATTACCACCCAAAACCCACGATTGCTCGAGTAAAAGGGGCTGTATTTGGTGGTGGTGTTGGACTGGTTTGTTGTTGTGATATTGCTGTGGGAAGTTCCGATATTAAACTTGCTTTGAGTGAAGTTAAGATTGGTGTCATTGCTTCAACCATTTCTCCTTATGTAATAAATACGGTTGGAACAAAAACAGCAAAACGCTTTATGTTGACCGGAGAAACTCTGACTTCTGAAATGGCTTTGAAATACGGTTTTATTTCTGAAATAGCAGAAACAAATCAACTGGATGATGCTATCGAAATGCTGACCCAATCTCTTTTAAAAAACGGACCAGAGGCGCTACAAAAAACAAAAGCCTTGGTTTTTGAGGTGGCGCATAAAAAAATTGATCAAAAGCTAATTGATTACACTGCTGACTCCATCGCACAAGTCCGATCTAGCCCAGAGGCAAAAAAAGGACTCAGTGCTTTTTTGAAAAAAAGAAAACCCCTTTGGGACAATCCCTACCAAAAAAATTAAATAACTATCTTTAGAGTTTATTTAAAAAAACGCTATTTTTTTATGAGAAAACACTTTTTAAGTGTGCTATTTATTTTGAATTTTAGTCTAGTTCTTTCTCAATCCCCCTCAGATAGAAACTCCCTTCAAAAAAATAATCTTTACCTCTATTGGGGTTGGAACTGGAGCGCTTACACTGATTCCAACATTGAATTCAAGGGAGATCACCACAACTTTATTTTGGCTGATGTAACAGCTCAAGACCGCCCCTCCCCTTTCAGTTTCAAAACATATTTACATCCACTGCACATCACTAGCCCACAGTACAATGTTCGGGTGGGATATTTTTTTAAGGACCGCTGGGATATTTCGTTGGGGGTAGATCATATGAAATACGTTGTCGATCAAAACCAAACGGTTTATCTATCTGGTTCCATCAAGGGCACTGGCTCGGGTTATGACGGTAACTTCGACAACAGTCCCGTGGAAATAGAACCCAGATTCTTGGAATTGGAACACACCGACGGCTTAAATTATGTGAATTTAGAAGTTCGAAAACACTCCCAACTTCTAAAGTTTGGAAAGTTCGACCTAAACTGTCAACTAGGAGGTGGGCTCGGTGGATACATGCCCAAAACAGACGCTTCCCTTTTGAATTTTAAACGAAACGACGAATGGCATTGGGCTGGTTTTGGAATGCATCTTGTTACGGGATTGAACCTTACATTCTTACAACGCTTCTTCATACAAACAGAACTCAAAGGAGGCTACATTAATCTGCCCGATATCAAAACTACTTCCAGCTCAAGGGATGGTGCTAAACAAAAATTTATGTTTTCTCAAATCAATATTCTCTTTGGGGGAATTATCAATTTGAACAAAAATAAAACCGATTCAAAGTCTGAAACAATATCCCTTTAACCCATAAAGCTTAAAACAGGGATTTCAATAAATACTTATTTAAACAAGTACTTATGTTTCAAAATTTGAAAGATTAACTTTCAACTCAGTGCATAAAAAAGCGCAATCATTTCGTTGTGAAATGATTGCGCTTTTGAAAGTACCTTGGGTGGGAATCGAACCCACACTCCCGAAAGAATTGGATTTTGAATCCAACGCGTCTACCAATTCCGCCACCAAGGCAATAGGACGACAAAATTAGAAAATTATTTTTTCCCACCTAAAATAATTGCATTAAACAGTGGCAGACCTAAAATTATTTTTAAATTTGCATTCCCTAAATAAATGTTGATTAACAAATTAGGAAGCGTGAAACCAGAAGCAAAAATTTTTAGTTGTACTCAAAGTGAAGTTCTAGCAAAACAGATTGCAGAAAAATTTGGAGTTCCCATGGGAAATGTTGCCTTTTCTCATTACAGCGATGGGGAATTCCAACCCTCTTTTGAAGAATCTGTTCGTGGGTCAAGAGTATTTTTAATCGGCTCTACCCAACCCAGTTCAGAAAATTTGATGGAACTTCTTTTGATGATCGATGCCGCCAAACGTGCTTCGGCTCGACACATTACTGCTGTGATGCCGTATTTTGGGTGGGCTCGACAAGACAGAAAAGACAAGCCAAGAGTTCCGATTGGAGCCAAACTAATTGCTAAACTCCTTGAGGCTGCTGGAGCAACGCGAATCATAACAATGGATTTACATGCCGATCAGATTCAAGGTTTCTTCGAAAAGCCCGTAGACCACTTATTTGCTTCTACCATATTTGTGCCTCATTTGAAGTCTTTGAATTTGGATAACCTTACCATTGCCTCTCCTGATATGGGGGGATCAAAAAGAGCTTATGCCTATTCAAAATTTCTTAAAAGCGATGTTGTGATTTGCTACAAGCAACGTGAAAAAGCCAATATAATTTCTCACATGGAATTGATTGGAGATGTCAGAGGTAAGAATGTCGTTCTTGTTGATGATATGGTGGATACTGCAGGCACCTTAACTAAAGCTGCCGAAGTGATGCGCGAACGTGGAGCAATTTCAGTACGCGCCGTTTGTACGCATGCTCTACTATCTGGAAATGCTTATGAGAGTATCGAAAATTCACTGCTCGAAGAACTCATAGTAACCGATTCTATTCCAGCAAAAAAACAAACCCCCAAAATAAAAATATTGAGTTGTGCCGATCTTTTCGCAGACACCATGCGCGAAGTTCACGAAAACAAATCAATCAGTTCTAAATTTATCGTTTAATTCAATAATAAATACCAATGAAATCAATCACAATTAATGGATCTAAAAGAGAAAGCGTAGGCAAAAGAGCTACAAAAGCCATACGTAATGCTGAGATGGTTCCCTGTGTTTTGTACGGAGAAAACAATCCCTTACACTTCGCAGCGAAAGAACTCGATTTCAGCAAACTTGTTTTCACTCCAAATGCACACACCGTAGTTATCAAACTCGATGGTAAATCGATCAATGCTATTTTACAAGACATTCAATTTCACCCAGTAAGTGATCGAATTCTTCATGTTGACTTTTATGAGTTGAAAGATGACAAGGTAATTTCTATGAATATTCCTGTTATTGTTGAAGGAGCTGCTCCTGGAGTACTAAATAGCGGTGGAACACTTTCGCTAAACAAAAGAAAGTTACGTGTTCGTGCTATCCCTTCTAACCTGCCCGATACAATCATTGCAGATATCTCTGGTCTTGAGTTAGGGGACAAATTGACTACTTCCGATCTCAAAAACGATGCGTATTCATTCACACACCCAGACACTACCGTTGTTTGTCAAGTTCGTACTTCTAGAGCTTCGATCATAGAGGAAGAAGAAGTTGTAGAAGAAACAGAAACTGAAGAAACAGAAACTGAAGCTGCTGAATAAGCTCAGTTATTGACTTTAAATTATAAGCATCTGTTGGATTCCATCAGATGCTTTTTTTATCTTTACATTTCCTTAAGTAGATGAACTTGAACTATTTTAGAACCTTTTTAAAAAAAAAACAACAAACCAAAAGAAGACGATTTGAAAAAATTTTTAATTGTTGGTTTGGGTAATGTTGGAACTCCTTACAACAATACGAGACACAATATTGGGTTTCGTGTCTTGGATGCTTTTGCTGAAAAAAAAGCTTTAACTTTTGAAGATCTTCGCTACGGTGGAATTTCTAAAATACAATTCAAGGGAAAGTCTTTGATTTTATTAAAACCCTCAACGCTTATGAACCGTAGTGGGAAAGCAGTTCGTTACTGGGCATTAAAAGAGAATATTCAACTTCAAAACATCTTGATCATCGCCGATGATCTTAATTTACCTTTTGGTGTGCTTCGCCTAAAACCAAAAGGAAGTGATGGAGGGCATAATGGGCTAAAAGATATTGAAAATCAATTAAACACTCCAAACTACCCCAGGCTCCGTTTTGGGATTCACAGCGAGGATAAAGGATACGATACGGTAAACTTTGTATTAGGAAAATGGTCTGAAATAGAAGAAACGCAACTCAATTTGAGGGTAGAAAAAACCATTGAACAAACCTTGGCTTTTGTTTCTCAGGGCATTCAAAAGGCCATGAATCAATTCAACGGTTCCTAAGAACTTATGTTGAAAGTTTGAATTATAGATTCTGATTTATTTCCGTTGCGATCAACCGTTACTATTTTCCAATAATAGGTTTCACCTAAACTAAGGTTGGCTGAGTAATTTGGAATGGATAGATTATCCTGAAACAATTGTAATCGATTTGGGCTTGTCCCCAAATAGATTTGATAAAATGCGATGTCGTTATCCAAATCGGAACCGAGCCATTCCAAATTGATTTGACCCGACGAGGATTCTACTGTTTGTCCTTCCAAAGGTATTTTTAATTGTGCAGGAAAAGGCAGGTGTGTTTGCTGTTGTATCCCTTCTATGTAAAAACTCCAAACTTCACTTTTTGTTTTTACTGTGCTGATATTGGAGGAAGATATTACCCACCAAGTATAGGAATATCCGCGGTCAAGAACTAGGGTTATCGTTGTTAAATCAACTGCTTTTTTTTGTTCTGTTCGGGTTACACTGTTTCGAACAACAACTTCATAAGAATCTGTGTTTGCTGGGGTTTCCCAGCTAAAATTGACGATCCCTATTAATTCATCGGTAAACATAGGGATGCATGTGTTTCTATTTTCTGGTATTGTTAAAGCTGCAGCCCCTGGCTCTGGGACTGACGGCTTGGAACAGGACCAACATACCAGGAGTGTAAAAGTCAAAACCAAAATATTTAAACTTTTTCTCATCGCTTAATAAATTTTATGGTTTCTTCGTTTTGGCCTGTTATGATTTTGATGAAATAATTACCCGTAGCCAATGAACTCATGTCTATGGGGATTTTTCTGTTTTCAAACTCCAATTGAACTTTATGATCCAAAAGAATATTCGCCTGAATATCGTAGATAATATACTGAGCGTCAAGACTTGATCCTCCTACCAATATATAGGCTTGTTCGCCACTAGGATTCGGATACAAAACGGAGTCTTCTGAAATGTAAACTTCTTGTTTAAAAGATCCTTGGCAACTCAAATTTGTGCTTACTTCTAAGGTGTTCATTCCTTTGCGTAGTAAAAAATTCAATTGCTCTTGATTCCCAACTTGGATTTCTATTTCATTTAAAGAAACTGTGTATTCTGTTGCACCATCCAAAATCAAAGTCAAATTCAGGTTTCTTTTATTAACAAAAGAACTGACATCTAAAGATTCTGGTTCTGCGATGGATGCCGTAAAACAAGATTCATAATTTGGGTATACGTTTGTAGTAAAACAGATTAGATAATCCCCACTTTCTAGGTTTTGAATGTTTAGGATGTCGTCAGAAAACTGACGCGTTTTATTAAATCCGTTGGGTCCCGTTACATGAACATCATAGATTACATCAACAACAGCAATTATTTGTATTGAACCGTTGTTTCTTGAAATACAGGTTTCATCCACTTTTGAGATCGTAAAGTTATTGAAGGTGTCGACATCACATAAATCTCCGAATCCATCATCATCCGAATCCGATTGGTCTTGATTGGAAACCAGCGGACAATTATCAAAATCGTTGGGTACTAAATCAAAATCTTCGTCTAAAAGAATTATCCCGTTTACACAAAAATTAATATTAAACAATTCAATTTTACCCGTATCTGCTCTTTCTAAGTCTTCTACCTTGAGTCTCCATCGTCCATAAGAGGATTGTCCAATGAAAACTTCTAAACTTTCGTTAGGTTGAAAAGTGCCGCTAAAGGGTGCTTGTGATTCTTCAAATGAACTTCCCTCTTGATCAAAAACCGTGTTAACAAAATTGGATTGCCTCACGCCAATATTTTTTACCAACACAACCTCGGTGCCATCGGGTGCAATTAGACTCAGTATCATATCCGATAAAAATGTGTGTTGAATACTGACTTCCAAATCCATGTCTGTTATGGGGTAGTCATTTGCCATAAATACATCGGCATAAGTGATGCCACTTCTGCTGACCGTTGCATCTTCTAGTTGAATGGGTAAGTTTGCTGCTCCAATGGGTTGGCAATCAATTTGGTTTGTGTTAAAATTTTGAATAGCCGAATACTGACTTTCACCGCATTCATTAAAACCTTTGACCCTCCAATAATAATTACTTAATGCTGATAGGCCTGGTGAGGGGATAAATGTTGATGAATTTGTTGTTGACGATACTACCAAGGATTCAAAAGTTTCGTTTAAAGAAATTTGTATCAGATAAGAATCTACATTTACATCTGATGACCAAACAAAATTGGGTTGAGTGGGCTGAGTTCCATCAGTATCGGTTGGAGATAAGTTTGTAGGTGATTCAATAAAACTTTTTTGATGATTGTATTCAAATACTTGCTGTGCCTCTAAGGAACCTGATCTTGACACTAGAGTTATTTCATAATTTCCAGGGGCTAAATTGGAAAGGTTGGACAGTGTTATTACCCCTGTTGTTTGATCTCTAGATGGGACTCGAGGATTGATGGAATAATTTACCCCTGTAGGTACGTCAATCAAACTCAAAGAAACCGCATCGATTGAATCTTGGTATTTGTTTAATTGAAATTCAAAGCTTATCTCAGATAAGCCACATTCATCTTTTTGAACCGACACTAAAGGCGTTGCAAAAGGACGTTCAAGAATACTAAATCGCTCGCTGTTTATCGCAAAGTAAATTCCGTTTTCTGGAACAATCTTTATCCTTGCATTTACAGTGGTTATGTTTCCTGGGACAACAAAATCCAACTGACCATCATTGAGCGTGTCTGATGCCAAAAGTGTTGAGAAATTTTTTCCATTGTCGAGAGATAAATACACAGAAACCCTTTCGGTGTTTATGGGAACCAAATTTGTATTTGCTACATCCCAGCGGATTACCTCATTTGCCCCTGCTTGCCAAACAGTGGTGTTGGTATTTTGCGATAAAACCCTGAAAGGTCCAGCAGATTCAACTACTGATACGGTTTTGTTATCCTGTGCAGTTTGTCCAATATCTTCAGAGGATAAGGTTCGATCCCGAACGGTCACACCCCAAAGCAGGTTTCTTTGAACTGTAGAAACCGATTGCCAGTCAAAGGAATTTTGTGGATTGGTTTGGGTCAATTTACCAGCCAGAATATTTGTTATTGAGGGTACAGTTCTGATGGGAGAGGTTGTCGGAGGAAAAGATCTGTTGGTGGATCCTGATAAAACAGTTGGCCCAAAATTAGAATAGGTTATTAAACCATTGTTCAGTTGTTCCCAACAATAGGTCAACTGATCATTATCTGGGTCTGAACCTATGGCTTTTAATTCATAAGCTGTTCCCTTTGGAATACTGATGTTTCGACCCGCAAAAACTACTGGAGGTCGATTTTCAATTTCAAGAGATGATTGACAACTTTTTCTTGCTATGTAATCTTCAATATTTTTTATGCTTAAGTAATGAAAATACGGATCGCTGTGGTTTTGAATATTGTCATTTTCGTCTGGAGTTACTCCCGCATAGGCCATAATGGTTGTTCCACTACCTGGCTCAACATGTGTTGGTGCACTTTCATTTTGATAGGAAAAGGTATGATAACCCCCAAATTGATGTCCTATTTCGTGGGCTACAAAATCAATGTCAAAATAATCATTCAAAAATTCACCTCCTCCTTGAACGTCAATAAAAGGATGAGAAGTGAAGGCTCTCCCTTTTCTTCCTTCTACACAAACATTTCCAACACTTCCTGCATTGCCGTCTGCACTACCAAAATCAAAAAGATGCCCAAGGTCGTAATTAGCCTCTCCAATTAGATCGGTTAGTAATTCTTGTAAATCTTCATTAAAATCATTTTCATAGGGGTCTGTATCAGGATCATCATAGATAAGATTTAGCCCCGTGACTAATTCAAGGCGTACCCCCAAATCAATTTCAAATATCTGATTGATTCGGTTAATTGTACTAACTACCTTTGCGAAGGCATCTTCTTTGTTGGTTCCATTTGAATCGTCGTCATCTCCCCAATAGTTTGTGAATTCACCGCTGGTTGATATGGCTATCCTGTAGGTCTTGAGTTTTTGGTCAGAACTTCTTTTTGATGCATTATTCGTGTAAACAAATGGCTTATTATTCGAACTTTTAAATTCTTTCTTCACACCCAACAGGCAATTTAATCGTTCAAAATTATCATAAATATTTCCTCCTCTTTTGTAAAATAAGTGTTCGTTTTCCTTACTCCCTTTTTTGGGTTGAATAAAAAATGTTCCCTGTGGAGATTGAATCATTGCATTTAATCCCATCGGGGAAACACTCCAGCGTAGAGTTATATTTTCTCGATCTAAGCTTTTACCAACATAAGTCCTGATGTTTGGATGTTCTTTGGATAAAGCAGCTGAAAGCACTTGACCTTCTTGAATATCAAATTTTTCTTTCGCACCAAATTCATTGGGTATTTCAATAATTACTCTTTCTTTTTTAGAAATATGGGTAACTGCATCGTCTTTTGAAAAAAATGAATTCAATTGTTCTGGATCCAGAACTAATGTTTCGATCTCATCTTGGGCAATAGCATTATCTAAAAAGGAAGATTGTTGTGAGTTTTTTTTAAAAAACCAAAGGTCTTGCCCATAGGAGAAAGATGAAACCAAAAGAAAAAATAATAGGAATTTACTTTTCACAAAGGGGGTTAAATTTTAATAGTATTTAAACATACAATAATTTTACCTCAATTTTAAGTCTAAAAATCATAGTTTTGTATAGCACTTCTAAATATACCTAATTTTAGTGAAGATTGTTACGCATATTGAAAACTACCAAGAACAAACCCCTAGTATTCTCACTATTGGAACTTTCGATGGGGTTCACGTTGGTCATCAAAAAATAATTGCAGATCTGGTTCATCAAGCCAACAAAAAAAAACACTTGGCAGTTGTTCTAACTTTTTTTCCTCACCCAAGGATGGTTTTGCAAAAAGATATTGATATCAAGCTGATCGATACTGTAGAAGAAAAACAAGAAATACTTGCTTCACTCGGAGTAGACGTTTTGGTTATTCATCCTTTTTCCAAAAAATTTTCAAGATTAACCTCCCTTGAATTTATTCGAGATTTATTGGTTAATACTTTTAAAATTTCAAAAGTTATTATAGGTTATGATCATCGCTTTGGTAGAAATCGTGAGGCTTCAATCAAGGAAATTAATCAATATGGAGGTGCTTATGGTTTTGAGGTTGAGGAGATTCCCGTTCAAGAAATTTCTTCGGTTAATGTGAGTTCGTCAAAAATCAGAAATGCGCTTAAGGAAGGGGATTTAAAAAAAGTGAACACTTTCTTGAATCGTCCCTACCAACTCAGTGGCATCGTAACTCCAGGAGCTGGGCTGGGACGAACCATTGATTTCCCCACAGCTAATATTAAAATAAAAGAGACTTACAAACTTTGTCCTCCCAATGGGGTTTATTGTGTTCAATCAAAAATCAACAATAAACTTATTCAGGGAATGATGAATATCGGTATGCGACCTACCTTAGATGGTAAAACCAAAACCATAGAAGTCCATTTTTTTGACTTCAGTCAAAATCTCTATGATCAGTCTTTAACTATAGAAATACTGTATAAAATCAGAGAGGAACAAAAATTCGATTCCCTTGATGATCTTCAAATACAACTTGAAAAGGATAAAAAAAACTGCCTTCAATTATTTGATTCCGAAAGCTTCGATCACTGATCATAAAATAATATCTTTGTGTTTCTTATTAATGGATCTATGCTACAATTAAAATACCTTAGAGAAAATAAAGAAGCTGTTCTAAAAGCTTTGGAAAAAAGAAACTTCAAAGAAGTTGAACTGATCGATGATTTACTTGATTTGGATGAAACTCGAAGAAAGACGCAAATGGATTTGGATCAACAGCTTGCTGAAGCAAATGGTCTTACCAAAGAAGTAGGGCAACTATTTAAAAATGGAGAAGCTGATAAAGCACAGGCGCTAAAAGAACGTTCTGGCCAATTGAAGTCCAGTTCTAAACAACTTCAAGAACTATTACAAGACACGGAGAAAAAAATGAGTGGGATGCGTTATCAAATTCCAAATGTTCCTAAGGATATTGTTCCGTCGGGAACCTCTGAAGAAGACAACGTTGAGGTTGAGCGTGGCGGAACCATTCCCGAGCTTTCAAAAGATGCCTTACCGCATTGGGAATTGGCCAAAAAATATGATTTGATAGACTTTGAACTTGGTAGTAAAATAACAGGGGCTGGTTTTCCTGTTTACAAAGGAAAAGGTGCTCGGCTACAACGGGCTTTAATAAATTACTTTTTAGACAAAAATATTGCTGCAGGATATCAAGAAACTCAAGTGCCTCATCTTGTGAACGAACTTTCGGGTTATGGAACAGGTCAATTGCCTGACAAAGAGGGTCAAATGTATCACGTAACAGCTGATGATTTGTACCTCATCCCAACTGCCGAAGTTCCTTTAACAAACATCTTCAGAGATGAACTTTTAGAAGAAAAACAATTGCCCATTTGCTTGACGGGTTACACTCCTTGTTTTAGGCGTGAAGCTGGGAGTTATGGTTCTCATGTGCGTGGACTGAACCGACTACATCAATTTGACAAAGTGGAAATTATTCGATTAGAAACCCCAAATCGCTCTGAGGCAGCACTGGAAGAAATGATTGATCACGTGCGCGATATTTTGAAAGAAATTGGGATTCCCTTCAGGATTCTGAGGCTTTGTGGGGGAGATTTGGGCTTTACCTCTGCTTTGACTTATGATTTTGAATTATTTTCTACAGCGCAAGACAAATGGCTAGAAATCAGTTCTGTTTCTACCTTTGAAGGTTTCCAGTCAGAGCGACTAAAGCTTCGTTACAAGGCTAATGACGGTAGTAAACAACTAGTTCATACCTTGAACGGAAGTTCGCTTGCATTGCCAAGAGTTCTTGCTGGACTGCTTGAGAACTGTCAAACCCCAGAGGGTATTAAAATCCCAAAAGTACTTGTACCCTACACTGGTTTTGATATGATTTCTTAAAAAGATTTTATGTTTATTCACAACGTAACAACCCTTGTTGAACTTTCTGTCGAATCCCAATGGATGTGTTGGATGAATGATGAACATCTTCCCAAAATAATGAAAACTGGGAAATTCATTAAAGTGATTTTATTTAAAGTTATTGCCGAGGAGGACATGGGAGGCACTAGTTATGCAGCACAGTACCACTGTAACAGTCGCGATGATTTTGAACGTTTTCTTGCAGAAGATGCTCCAATGTTGAGAAATCTAGCTGTAGAAAAATTTGGAGAACGCATTCTTTCTTTTAATACGGAGTTGGAACAAATTACTGCCTTACAATGAAAACTGTAAAGGCCAAAAAAAAATTAGGTCAACACTTTTTAAACGACCTCAATATTGCAAAAAAATTGCCAATACACTTAAATATGACACTTACTCAAAGGTTTTAGAAATTGGTCCGGGAATGGGAGTATTGACTCAATACCTCCCGCATTCAACTGGAAAAATTCATCTGATCGAAATCGATCACGAATCAATCGTTTACTTAAAAAATAAATATCCTTTGTTGGAGCAAAATATTATTAAAAGTGATTTTTTAAAGTATGACCTAAGCTTAATTTTTGGAAATTCTCCTTTTGCTATTATCGGGAACTTTCCTTACAACATATCAACTCAAATTGTTTTTAAAACCATTGAAAACCGAAATCAAATTCCGTTTTTCTCCGGAATGTTTCAAAAAGAAGTTGCTGAAAGGATTTGTGAAGCTCCAGGGACCAAAAAATACGGAATACTTTCTGTGTTGGTTCAACTTTTTTACACGGCAACATACGAATTTACTGTGCCTCCAGAAGTATTTAGCCCCCCACCCAAAGTAGATTCTGGAGTTCTTACCCTAAGAAGAAAAGAAAATTACAGCCTAGCATGCAATGAAAAATTACTGTTCAAAATTGTCAAAATGAGTTTTCAACAAAGAAGAAAAATCCTTCGAAATAGTTTAAAAATATTGCAACTGCCTATTAATCTTTCAGAAGATAGTATCTTTAACATGCGTCCTGAAAAACTTTCGGGTAATGATTTTATTGGATTGACTCAAAAAATTGAAAATGGCAAAATTTCTTCTTGATAGTGACACCCTCAGATTGATTAACACACTTGTCGAAAAACGTTCGGACAAGAAGTTGATTCTCAAACTGGCTGATGTGCATTACGCTGATATTGCTGAAATTGCTGAAAGCTTATCTCTTCAAGATGCCATTTATCTGATTAAACTTTTAGACAGTGAAAAAACTGCTGATGCACTAGCAGAAATAGATGAAGATTTCAGAGAAAAAATATTGACTCAGCTATCTGCCAAGGAAATTGCTGAGGAGATTGAAGAGTTAGACACCGATGATGCTGCTGACCTTATTGCTGAGCTTCCAGAGGAACGCCAAGAAAAGGTAATGTCTGAAATTTCGGATAGCCATCATTTGAAGGATATTCGAGAACTTCTTACCTATGAAGAAAATACTGCTGGCGCACTGATGGCAAAAGAACTTGTGAAGGTTCAAGAAGATCTTAGCATACTCAAGTGTGTAAATGAAATGCGAGCACAAGCAGAACATGTTACTCGTGTGCATTCGATTTATGTGGTCAACAAAAGAAATAAATTGATGGGTAGGCTTTCCTTAAAAGATTTGTTGACAGCAAATTCAAAAGCGAAAGTCAAAGATATTTACATCCCAAAAGTAGATTTTGTGGATGTTTGCCAAGATTTAGAAGAGGTTGCTAAAATAATGTCAAAATATGATTTGGAAGCCATTCCAGTTGTAAACGACAAACAAGAATTGTTGGGTAGAATTACGATCGATGACATCGTTGATGTAATCAAAGAAGAAGCAGATAAAGATTATCAATTGGCAGCAGGTATTTCGAATGACGTTGAAGCGAGTGATGATGTATTTGAATTGACTAAAGCCCGGTTGCCTTGGTTGTTTTTGGGGTTATTAGGAGGTTTGGGAAGTGTTTTTATTTTAAAAGATTTCGAGGCAATCATGACACAACCGCATTTGAGGAGCTTATTTTTTTACACCCCACTGATTGCCGCAATGGCAGGAAATGTTGGGGTTCAATCTTCTGCTATTATTGTTCAAGGTATTGCTAATGATGTTGTAAAAGGCTCGCTGATCAGTCGATTAATCAAAGAGGTTGGGTTGAGTCTTATCAATGGCTTTTTCTTGGCAGTTGTTTTAATTATTTTTGGATGGATTATTGATCAAGACTTTATATTAAGCTTGACTGTTGCAGGATCCATGATGGGGGTAATTATTGTAGCTGCACTAATCGGAACTTTTGTTCCAATCATTTTGAATAAACGGGGGATTGATCCTGCAATTGCTACAGGACCATTCATCACTACTTCAAATGATATTTTTGGAATTTACCTTTTCTTTTTCACTGCTCAAATCTTTTTAGGGTTTTAAAACAAGGAAACATGAAGGTGCTACATGTAGATAAAAATCATCCTCTTTTACTAGAAAAACTTGAAAAATATGGATTTACAAATACAATTGCATACGATCAGCCAAAGAGTGAAATTCTCAAATCCATTCATCAATACGATGGCCTGATTATACGAAGTAGATTTCCTGTTGATGCTGCTTTTCTAGAAATGGCTAAGCGTCTCAAATTTATAGGTCGTGTGGGAGCTGGTGTGGAAAATATCGATCAAAAGCAAGCAAGCAAAATGGGGGTTGAACTTTTTGCAGCACCCCAAGGAAATAGTAATGCTGTTGGGGAACATGCTTTGGGTATGCTACTTTCTTTGTTAAACAAACTCAATCTTGGCAATCAAAGCATTAAAAATGGAAATTGGCTTAGAGAGGAGCATCGAGGAATTGAACTTGAAGGAAAAAAAGTTGGCATTATTGGTTACGGAAATATGGGGAAAAGCTTTGCTAAAAAATTACATGGCTTTGACGTTAAAAAAGTTATTTTCCATGACCTTCTTGATCTGGGAAATGATCCATATGCTTCTCAAGTTTCTTTGGATGAGCTGAAATCAGAAGTTGATGTTTTAAGTCTTCATACCCCTCAAACTGAACTGACCAAGGGTATGATCGACAAAAGTTTTATTGATCAAATGGGGCGTAATTTCTGGCTTTTGAATACTGCTCGGGGTTCTTCTGTTTTGACTGATGCTCTGGTTTATGGTTTGAAAAGTGGAAAAATACTTGGAGCCGGACTGGATGTTCTTGAATACGAAAGCAGTTCTTTTGAAAACATATTTCATTCTCAAATAAATAACCCCAGTTTCTCTTACTTGATTGATGCAGAAAATGTTTTGTTGAGCCCACATGTGGCTGGCTGGTCTATTGAAAGTCATCAGAAATTAGCACAAATTATTTCAGACAAAATATGTTCGGAATTTGTTCTTTAACTTTAAATAAATTATGAAAAAATTATTAATTATCTGTACGGGTAATTCTTGTAGAAGTCAAATAGCTCATGGGTTTATGGAGTCATTGGGGGCTGGAAAATTAGAAGTTTTAAGTGCTGGCATTGAAACTCATGGTGTGAATCTAAGAGCAATCAAAACCATGAAAGAGGTTGGAATCGATCTTTCGAAAAATACATCTAATCTGATTTCAGATTACGGAAAAATTACTTTTGATTTTATTCTTACGGTATGTGACCATGCGGCAGAAAACTGTCCAATATTTCCTGGAAAAGCAGTACAAAAGTTCCACAACAATTTTACAGACCCTTCAAGATTAAAAGGGACAGAAAAGGAAATTGAAGCTGCTTTTAAGACAACACGAGAAGAAATAAAAAACTATTGCGAAAAATTTGTTGAACTTTATTTGGCTGAGTAAATTATCTTTCAACAACGTATTGAATGGTTTCTTGAGCCCGCTGCTCGAGTAATATTTTTTCTTTTTGATTTTCAATTGAAGCTAGCGCTTTCGAATCAAAATGTCTGACTGTATGCAAATCAACATCTTCAAAAACAGTTACCTTAAACTTGGAACGTAATTTTATGAGTAACTCTCCTAAACGGTTGTATTTATTATTTACGCATACAGAAAAACTAATTGCTGAATTTTGAATGAGATCAACACGCATTTGATGTTGATACAAAAGAGCGAAAATTTCAGCAATGTTGTCCTCTACCATAAAAGAAAAATCCAAAGAAGATAATCGAATTAAGACTTGTTTGGGTTTTAAAATAAAACAAGGTATGAAGGGATCAATTGTTTTCCCTTTTGAAACGGCTGTACCTGCCCCTTCGGGGTTTATGAACGATCGAACATAAAGAGGGATTTCTTTTCTTTGAAGGGGCTGTAAAGTTTTGGGGTGTATTACTGATGCTCCATAAAAAGCTAATTCAATAGCTTCGGTATATGAAATTTGATTCAACAACTGAGTGTTTTCAAAAACTCTAGGGTCTCCATTTAAAACCCCAGGAACATCTTTCCATATTGTTACAGACTCTGCATTTAGTGCGTATGCAAAAATTGCGGCTGTGTAATCCGACCCTTCTCTTCCCAAGGTTGTAGTAAAATTGTTTTGATCACTGGCAATAAAACCTTGAGAAATAAAAAGAATATCTTTCGAAACCTGTTCATTAATCGCTTTTTGGGTTTGTTTCCAGTCAAGATTTGCATCTCTATAATACGAATCTGTTTTGACACATTTACGTGCATCTAGCCATTTCGATTGGATACCAACATGATTTAGATAAGAGGTTATGATGCGGGTTGAAAGCAATTCACCAAAACCAACAACTTGGTCATAAACAAAACTGTGATTTGTAGCTTTATTATGTTTGAGGAAGGTATTGAGTTCCTCTATCAACTCACTAACTTTAGCCCTTATTGACACTGACTCTGAGCCCAATAATTCTTCCACAACGTCCAAATGAAAACGTTTCAGTTCTAAAATTGAGTTCGGAAGTTGTTTTGTGTTATTAAAATAATGGTCAACCACAAGCTCAAGTGCATTGGTTGTTTTTCCCATAGCTGAAACAATTACCACAGTGTCTTTGTACCCAGCTTGATTCATTACTTTTGCAAAATTTTTTACACCATCAGCATCTTTTACAGAGGCTCCTCCAAACTTGAATACTTTCATTTTCTAATTAATTTATCTATCGGGATTTTTTGATGTAAGCTTCTATTGCTTTTTCGTCCATTTGTGCGGTTCGCCATTCCTCAAGAACAACTGCACCACTTTTTTTGTAAAAATCTATTGCATGAGTATTCCAATCCAAAACAACCCATTCGATTCTTCTTACTTTGTTTTGAGCAGCAAACTGGATGAAACTACTGTACAATTCTTTTCCGAAATTTCTTCCACGATGACTTTGAGTTACTATTAAATCTTCGAGGTGAAAAGTTGGACCTTTCCAGGTAGAATAACGCAGATAAAAAAGTGCCATCCCAACAATTTCTTTTTCTTCTTCTGCTACTAAACAATGAAATATTGGACTGCTTCCAAAACCATCTCTCACAAGGTCGTCATCAGTAACAACTACCGCATCGGGTTCGTTTTCAAAATCAGCTAATTCTTGAATCAACTTCAAAACGGATGGCATGTCTTTTTTCTTGGCTAGTCGTATCATTTATTTGAATTCTCAATACAAAAATAAGTGTTCTGGGTATGCCTTTTAAATTTATTACTGTTTATCACATTTTATGATACTTATGTGAAAAAAATAATTAATACCACCAGGTTTCTATCGCTTCTAAAAATGCTATAGGATTTTCTGCATGCAACCAATGCCCTGCTTTCTCTATGTCTTTGAGTGTGTAATTTGGGAAATGATGTTTCAAAATCAATTGATCTCCATCTACAATGTAATCAGATTGCAATCCTCTTAATAATAAAGTAGGCCCCTCGAACTTTTGATTGGGTTGTAACCCTAGTCCTATTTTTTCTCCAACTTCTTTCAAAACTTCAATATTTATCCGGAGTCCTAAAACCCCTTTCTCCTCCCAGTAAAGGTTTTTCAATAAAAATTGGCGGACACCAACCTCTGGAACGAAGTTCTCAAGGGCATGATCAACTGATGCTCGAGCTTTGAGCTTAGAAAAATCTAAAGAAGCTAGTCCGTTTAAAATTTGTTTATGGTGAGAGGGGTATGATTTGGGTCCTATGTCTGCAACGATCAACTGTTTGATTCTTTCTGGGTGTAGTATTGCAAAAGTCATTGCTGTTTTGCCTCCCATGGAGTGACCCAAAACAGTACATTTTTCTATGGATTTATGATCTAAATACACTTTCAAATCCCCGGCCATCAAGGAATAGTTAAATTCTGTAGACCAAAAACTCTTTCCGTGATTTCTTTGATCGATCAAGTGAACACACCAACCCATGTCGGCCCAGTGCTTTGCGTGTGTTTTCCAATTATTACCCATCCCCAGAAAACCGTGTAAAATAATTAGATGGCGATCTGTGTTACCGAGTATTAAACTATTTAAAAGTTTCATTAACCAAGACGTTGAAGGTACATTGGAATTACATTTTCAAACCCAAGATAAAGCGACTCACAAATAAGTGCATGGCCAATAGAAACTTCCATTAAATTGGAAATGTTTTTAGTAAAATACTCAATGTTCTCAAGGTTTAAATCATGACCTGCATTGATTCCAATGCCCAACTCATTTGCACGTTCCGCTGCTTTGACATAAGGGGCTATTGCCTCTTCAGAATTTTTAGCGAATTTATCTGCATAGGCTTCGGTGTACAATTCTATCCTATTAGTACCTGTTTCAAAAGCTCTTTCAATTATTTTGATGTCAGGGTCAACAAAAATTGAGGTTCGAATCCCTACCGCTTTAAATTGATGAATGGTCTTTTTTAAAAAATCAGAATGAATATGAGTGTCCCAACCTGCATTTGAAGTGAGTGCATCAATTGCATCGGGAACTAGGGTTACTTGAGTAGGTCTTATGTCCATGACCATTTTCACAAACTCTGGGATTGGATTTCCTTCAATATTGTATTCTGTTTTTACTATTTTAGTTAGTGCATAAGCATCGTCGTACCGAATGTGTCTTTGGTCAGGACGTGGGTGTACCGTGATTCCTTCTGCTCCAAAAGACTGTAAATCCGATGCTACTTTTAGAAGATTGGGCACATCTCCTCCCCTTGAATTACGTAGGGTAGCTACTTTATTGATGTTAACACTTAGCTTAGTCATTCTTTTTTTGGTAAAATTACAAACTTCCCGTTACTAATTCCAAGGGTTTTTAGTAGAAAAGAGATTTCAAAAATAAAAAATTTCTTACAATATAAGTTTTTGTACTTTTGGTTTAAATTAAGAGGTATGAAGATTGCGGTTATTTGTCCATTTCAAAATGAGCTTTCACGTGGTTATGCCCAAGGAGTTGTGGAACATTTACTTGAACGAAAAGTAACGGTTTTGATTGATTTCAAAATGGTGAATTTTTTGAAAGATCCTGATATGACTGCTTTTGTATCTGTTTTTGAAGATTTACCAAAAAATACTGACTTTTTATTTTGCATTGGTGGTGACGGCTCTATGCTTCAGGCAATAATCACGGTTAAAGATAGTAATGTACCCATTCTTGGGATTAATACAGGAAGATTGGGTTTTTTAACAAGTCTTCAGAAAGAATCTCTGAATATTGGACTGAAACAATTGTGGGAAAATAAATTCACCCTTATTGATAGAAATCTTCTAGAGGTTAAATTACCCAATTCAAGTGACGTTATCGACTCATTTCCATATGCCTTGAATGAAATTACGGTTAGTAGAAAAAATACAGCTTCTTTAATTAGTATCGATACTCGCCTAAACAGGGAACCCTTAACTACGTATTGGGCAGATGGATTAATAATTTCCACACCTACAGGGTCAACGGGCTATTCGCTGAGTAGCGGAGGGCCTATAATGTCTCCTCAGACCTCTAGTTTTGTCCTCACTCCTATTGCTCCTCATAACCTTAACATCCGTCCGCTGATTGTGCCGAATTCTACTGTGATTGAGCTAAAAGTAACAGGGCGCGGTCAAGACCATTTACTTACCTTAGATTCGAGAATAATATCACTAAATCAGGAGACCAAAATTATTATCAAAAAAGCTCCCTTTTCCATAGCTACAGTAGAATTGAACGACAACACTTTTTTCAAAACTTTACAAGACAAACTTTTTTGGGGTCTTGATACAAGAAATTAGGCAATAAATCAATCAAAATTCAGTTTAAAGTAATGGAACTTCCTCTAGTATGGAAGACCCTGTGAATGCTAGAATTTCCCAAATTCTGATGAAAAGAATTTTGATCTTATGCTTAATATCATGCCTTCCCTTTATTTCTGCAGCTCAAATGCATGAAGTGGGCGTTTTTCTTGGGGGGAGCAACCTAATTGGAGATGTTGGATCCAGAAAATTCATAAACACAAAATCACCAGCCTTTGGGCTTATTTACAAATACAACATTACAACCCGTTATTCTTTAAGAGGAAGTTTTTCTTACTCAAAATTAGTGAACAGGAATTTTTTTTCAGCTGAGCCCAATAGATTTCTATCTTTTGTGAGTGCTGAAAACGAAATAACTGAGTTATCAGCAGGTATTGAATTTAATTTTTTCGATTTCAATTTACATGATTATGACCGCTACCTTACTCCTTATTTGTATTTGGGAATAAACTATTTTAATTACAATTTGTTTTACATAAATAAAAATCCGCCTAACAATATGGTTGAATACGATGAAGAATTGGAATTTTCGATTCCTTTAATTTTGGGAGCTAAAGCCAAATTAAATCAAATAGTAATACTTGGATTTGAAATTGGAGCTCGTTACACTTTTACGGACAACCTTGATGGGAGTAATCCCATAGGTCAATTTGAAAATGATCCAAATTTAAAACACGGTGCATTTTACAATAAAGACTGGTATGTTTTTACTGGTTTAACATTAAGCTTTACCTTTGGGAGATTACCCTGTTATTGTAAAGAAAAATAATGATTTTAGAACCATCAAACATGCCAAACCACATTGCCATCATTATGGACGGGAATGGCCGTTGGGCTAAAGCTAAAGGGAAAAACAGATTATTTGGTCATATAAATGGTGTAAAAGCGGTTCAAAAAACTGTTGAGGAGTCTACTCGATTAGGGGTAAAACACTTGACGCTTTATGCCTTTTCTACTGAAAACTGGAAAAGACCACAAAAAGAAATTAATACCCTAATGAACCTATTAGTCAAGTCATTAAAAAAGGAGCTAGATCAAATGCTCCAAAACGATATTCGACTTAATACAATTGGAAATTTAAGCAAACTACCCATGCCGGTTCAAGAAGAATTGAACCAAACCATTGAGAAGACCAAAAAGAATTCTAGAATGACCCTAACCTTGGCATTAAACTACGGTGGTAAAGAAGAACTCACCTATGCTTTTAGGGAGATTGCTTCTAAAGTTAAAAATAATATAATTTCTCCAGAAAATGTTGATGAAACCATAATAAATAAGCATCTTTACACGCGAAATTTGCCAGATGTAGATTTATTAATTCGAACAAGCGGTGAACAAAGGATTAGTAACTTTTTGTTGTGGAAAATAGCTTATGCGGAACTCTATTTTTTAGAAATACTTTGGCCAGAATTTAATGAAACTCATTTGCATTCAGCGATACATAATTACCAAAACCGAGAACGTAGATTTGGAAAAACAAGCGAACAACTCAAGGCATAAGCCTATTTATAAAAACTTACTGCTTTTTTTGTATTTGTTAGGAATGCTCTTGAGTGTAGCTTCAATAAATGCTCAAACCCCTTTACCCAGCGCTTACAAAGCTTCAAAAAAATACATTATTGATTCAATCATAGTTACTGGACTCAAGAGTTATGAGGATAAAACTGTAATCTCATACAGCGGTCTGCGAAAGGGGCAATCCATTCAAGTTCCTGGTGAGGAAATTAGTAATGTGATTCAGAAACTATGGAATCTTGAACTTTTTAGTGATATTAACTTCTTCACTGCCGAGATAAATGGGAATTTAATAACCTTGGAAATTGAGATCGAAGAATTACCCACACTCTCAGATGTAAAAATCTTGGGAATTAAAAAATCTAAAGCTCAAAATATAATTAAAGACACTGAACTGACCAGAGGAAAAAAGCTTTCTGAAAGTTTTCTGACCAATACCAAAAACTACATCATTAATAAATTTAAAAAAGAAGGCTTTTTGAACACCAAGGTCGTTCTGAATACCATTCCCGATACAATAGACGTCAATGTTTTGAAGATGGTTGTTAATATTGATCGAGGAAAGCGTGTAAAAATCAAGTCGATAGATTTTGAGGGTATTGAGAAATTTAGTTCTAAAAAACTGGCCTCAAAATTCAAAAAAACCAAAAAGAAAAATTTTGTCCGCTTTTGGAAAAAATCTAAATTCATCATTGATGATTACCAAGAAGACTTGAGCAATCTAATCGATTTCTATAAAGAAAAAGGATACCGCGATGCTCGTATTTTGAGCGACACAATTATTGACGAAGACAAAAGTGATCTTGAAATCAAACTCTCAATTGAAGAGGGAAACCGTTATTATTTTGGAGATATTAAATATCTGGGTAATGCCGCTTACACAGATCGAGTACTTTCATCGGTTCTTGGAATCAAAAAAGGTGATACCTACAATGGAATTCTTCTAAAAGAACGAATAGCTGATGATACCAAACCTGATGGAAATGATATTACCAACTTGTATCAAAACAGTGGGTATCTCTTTTCTAATATCAATGCAGTTGAAGTAAGTGCAGAAAATGACACCATCAATTTTGAGATTCGAATTACAGAAGGTAAACTGGCTTCTTTTAATGAAATTACTGTTGTTGGAAACGACAAAACCAATGATCATGTAATTTTTAGAGAATTGCGGACAAAACCCGGAGAATTATACAGTAAAGACAAGGTTGTTCGTACCGTTCGAGAATTAGGGCAATTGGGTTTTTTTGATGCAGAGCAAATCAACCCTGATTTTAAGAATGTAGATCCCAATGCGGGTACTGTAGATGTTGAATTTGGATTAGTAGAATCTGGAGCCAGTCAAATAGAACTTCAAGGAGGTTATGGAGGAGGTGGTTTTATCGGGACACTGGGTCTTTCCTTTAACAACTTCTCCATGAGAAATGTTTTTGATAAATCTTCCTACAGACCAGTACCCTCTGGTGATGGTCAATCTTTAAGTCTTCGTTTACAAGCAAGTCAATTTTATAATACCTACAGTTTTTCTTTTTCTGAGCCTTGGTTGGGTGGTCAACAACCTGTACAGTTTTCTACATCAATTTCGAGAACCAATCAATATCGATATGACTTCTTTACCCAACGAGCAGACAGAAGTCAGTCCTTTGAAATCAGTAGTTTAACTTTGGGAATTGCCAAAAGACTCCGAGTTCCTGACGATTACTTTACCCTTTCACAAGCAATCTCATTCCAATATTACAACCTTAAAAATTATTTTACTGGACTATTTACCTTTGGTAACGGAGATTCTAATAATATCGCCTACACCATTTCTTTATCTCGAAATAATACTGCCGTTAATCCTATTTTCCCTACGAGTGGATCCAGTTTTATTATAAGTGGTAAGTTTACCCCTCCATTTAGCTTGTTTAGTGATACCGACTTCGGAAATCTTCAAAACCTTTCAGAATATAAAAGACTCGACGCTACAACAGGAGAATTATTAGTAGATCAAGCCAAAATTGATCAAGAAAAATTCAAGTGGCTAGAGTTTTATAAAATAAAATTCAACGGAACTTGGTACTCCAGAATTATTGGAAAACTTGTCCTAAAGACTCAAGCAGATTTTGGTTTCCTGGGAACTTACAACGAAGATCGAGGAGCAATTCCGTTTGAGCGCTTTTTTCTAGGGGGAGATGGAATGGCAAATTACTCACTGGATGGACGAGAAACCATTGCGTTGAGAGGTTACAAAAACCAAACCCTATCATCAAGAGATGGATCTACTATTTACAATAAATTTTCATTAGAACTACGATACCCGATAACCCTCAAACCAAGTGCATCCATTTTTGCACTTAGCTTTTTAGAGGCTGGTAATGGTTACAATAGTTTTAGTGATTTTAATCCTTTTAATTCCAAGCGTTCAGCTGGAGCTGGGATACGAATTTTCATGCCTGCCTTTGGCCTTTTAGGAATTGATTTTGGGTATGGATTTGACGCTGCTAATTCGCAAGAAACAGGCCCTCACGGTTGGGAGACACACTTCATAATTGGACAACAATTTTAAAAATGAAAAAAAGAATAGTATTTTTATTTTTAATTACGATCCTCACTACTCAATTAAGTTTAGCGCAAAGGGGAGTTCGAATAGGTTACATCGACATGGATGTTATTTTAGAAAATGTCAATGAATACAAAACAGCAAATATCCTTCTAAACAAAAAAGTTGAAGATTGGAAAAAAGAAATTGAATTGCAAAAACTACAATTAAAAAAATTAGAGGATGCACTCAATGCTGAGAAAGCTCTGCTTACTCCAAACTTAATTTCTGACCGCGAAATAGAAATTAATGACTTTGCCTCTGATATAGTAAATTTTCAAACTCAAAAATTTGGGCCACAAGGTGAATTGATCCAACAAAAATCGAAACTTTTAAAGCCTATACAAGATCGAGTACTCGGAATAGTGAGAAAAATAGCTCAAGAAAGAAAATATGATTTCATTTTTGACAGATCTTCGGACTTGGTTATGTTGTATTCCGCAAAAAATTACGATATTAGTGACCTTGTTTTAAGAAAAATAAATGCTCAAAACAAAATTGAAGATAGAAAACAACAGCTTAAAAAAAGAGAAGATCAACTCAAGAAACTAAAAAATTAACATACGCTCAAATAAACTAAAACAATGAAAAATTTAAAAACATTACTATTTGTTACCCTAATGACTGTGCTGCCAATGACTGCTACTTATGCACAATCAAAAATCGCACACATTGACACTCAGAAATTGATTAGTGAAATGCCCGAAGTTATTGCTGCTCAAAAACAAATTAAAGCAGTTGAAGAAACTTACACCAAAGAGATTGAAAATACTTACAAGGAATTTCAAACAAAAGCACAATCCTATTCAGCAGATGCGGCTAATCAAACTGATGTAACAAATCAAGCTCGTCAGACGGAGCTTGAAAGCATGCAACAAAACATTCAAAAATACCGTGAAACAGCTGCTCAAGATTTGCAGAAAAAGCAAGGCGAAATGATGCGTCCTTTGTATGAAAAAGCGAGAACTGCTATTGAAAAAATAGCCGCAGCTCAGGGCTTCGATTACGTTCTTGATGCAAGTGCAGGAGGAAGTGTTATTATGGCTAAAGGAAAAGATTTAATGGCTGATGTAAAATCTGAACTAGGATTTTAAAAGGTGGTTCTAAACTCTTAATCAAAACTGCCTTATCTATCATAAGGCAGTTTTTTTTTCTATGAAAATTAGTCAAAATAATTATCTGGGGGTATTTGATTCTGGAGTTGGGGGATTAACTATCCTTTCGTCTCTAAAATCTATGTTACCTCAAGAACAGTTTCTTTATGTTTCTGATGATGCTAATGCTCCTTATGGCATAAAATCAAAAGATGAAATTACTGAGCGTTGCTTTGAAGTTGTAGATTTTCTTATTTCCAAAAGATGTAAGCTTATTGTTGTTGCTTGTAATACAGCTTCAACAAATGTAATCGAAGTTTTACGAGCTAAGTACAACATCCCCTTTATTGGTATTGAACCAGCCATAAAATCAGCTTCTCTAAAGAGCAAAACAAAAGTTATTGGGGTTTTGGCTACACGAGGTACTTTGAGTAGTCGATTGTTTGCTCAAACTAGCGATAATTTTACTCAAAATATTAGAGTTATTGAACAAATTGGTGACGGATTGGTTGAATCCATAGAAAAAGGTGAATTAGCGAATTCAAAACTTGTTGATTTATTAAATTCATATGTCAAACCAATGCTCTATCAAAATATTGATGTTCTTGTATTGGGGTGCACGCATTACAGCTTTCTTATCCCTTTACTAAAAGCTATTTTGCCCAAAAACATTCAAATTTTAGACAGTGCTGATGCGGTTGCAAAACAAACCTTCAGGATTTTGAAAAAAGAACATTTGTTGTCTTCCAAGGATTTAGGCGAAACGGTAAAATATTTCAGTACTGCAACAAATTCGACTTTGTTGAACTTTATTCCTGAAAACATGAAGGTAGTTAACTTTTAATTACTGTGACTTAAACCAACTGGAATACATTAAATAATTTTGAGCTATTCGCTCAATTTCACCTTTTTGAAGTTTTGGATCTATGTCTTTAATTTTTCGTGCAGGAATTCCAGCAAAAATAGATCCTTCTGGAACACGAGTGTTTTGCTTTACAACACTTCCAGCTGCAATGATGCAATTTGATTCAACCAAAGAATTATCCATAATAATACTACCCATTCCAACCAATACATGATCGTTTAGAGTACATCCGTGAATAATTGCATTATGTCCTACCGAAACATCATTACCAATTATAGTTTTGGATTTTTTATAAGTAGCATGAATTACGGTTCCATCTTGAATATTCACACGATTACCTATTTGGATTGAATTAACATCACCTCTAATTACAGCTTGATACCAAACAGAGCACTGATCTCCCATAATTAGATCTCCAATAAGTGTAGCGTTTTCTGCAATAAAGCAATCTGAACCCCATTGAGGCGTAAACCCGCGAACTGTTTTGATGAGCATTGTAATGTTTAACTCGAATATACTACTTTCAACAAAACGGAAACCAATAAAACGCATCGAAAGATCAAAGATTTCCGTATTTTTACAAAAAAAATTACAATGACAACATTTACTGTTTCCGCTTCTTTAACTGAAGATCAAGCTATTGCGCGATTCGAAATATCACCACCACTTCAAATCACTCAGGCCTGTCAATACAGTAACATAGATGAAGCAAAAGAAGCTCCTCTGGCTCAACAAATGTTTTATTTGCCTTTTGTAAAATCAGTAGTTCTAAAAAAAGAATCTATCGAAATCATGCGTTTCGATATCTTGAAATGGGAAGATGTATTGAACGAGGTCTCCCGTGAAATTGAAAGCTTTCTTAACTCTGGAGGTGTTGCAATAAATGAAATACAACCTTCAAAAAAAAATCCTATTACTATTTATGCGGAAAGTACCCCTAACCCCGGGGTTATGAAGTTTGTTGCTAATAAGAAGTTAGCAGATCAAATTTATGAGTATAAAAATATTGATGAAACAACAAATGCTCCCTTAGCTCAAAAGCTCTTCCATTTTCCTTTTGTAAAAGAGGTGTTTATAGATACCAATTATGTTTCTATTACCAAATTTGATGTCTCTAATTGGGATGAAATTGTTCTAGAAATTCGAGAATTTCTTCGGTCTTTCTTAGAGGAAGGGAATGAAATCACAACTGCAATAAAAGAAAAAATAAGTAAAGAAACTGCAAAAGAGTCCGTAGTAGAATTGGACGAAATTTCTCAGCAAATCATAGGAATTATTGAAGATTACATAAAGCCGGCTGTTGCAGCAGATGGAGGAAATATCCTTTTTGATTCATACAATGCTGAAAATAAAAAAGTCCAAGTAGTTCTTCAAGGAGCCTGTAGTGGTTGTCCATCCTCTACTTTTACTCTAAAAAATGGAATTGAAAATATGCTCAAAGAAATGCTCCCTGGAAAAATTTCTTCTGTTAATGCAATCAATGGGTAAATATCTTGAAATCAAAAAAACATACAAATGCCTTAATTGATGAACTTAGTGCTTATCTACTTCAACATGCACATAATCCTGTTCAATGGTTTCCATGGGATCAAAAATATCTTGATCGGGCCAAAGAAGAGAAAAAATTACTTTTAATTAGTATTGGTTATGCTTCATGTCATTGGTGTCATGAAATGGAACATGAGTGCTTTGAAGACGAGGAGGTTGCTATTTTGATGAATTCTAATTTTATCAACATAAAAGTTGACCGAGAGGAGCGTCCTGATGTAGATCAAGTATATATGAATGCTCTTCAAATAATCAGCGGGCAAGGAGGGTGGCCGCTAAATATGATTGCTTTACCAGATGGAAGACCCATATGGGGAGGAACCTATTTCCCAAAAAAGCGTTGGCTAGAAGTCCTTTCTCAAATTTATTCCTCATACAAAGAAAATCCTGAAAAAGTAATTCAATATGCTGATGAATTGGAAAAGGGTTTGATCCATTTTGAGTTCAATGAAACCGATGAAAATGAATTCAAATGGAATGAAATCAATATGAGTTTGGATAAAGTTCTATCAAAAAGAGATCCCAAAAACGGAGGGTTCCTTGGTGCTCCAAAGTTCATGATGCCTTCACTACTTCGATTCATTCAATACGGAGGATTGCTATGTAATAATCTTGAGGCATTAAATCATTTTCATTTATCCCTAGAAAAAATTGCTTTGGGCGGGATTTTTGATGCTGTTGGCGGAGGTTTTTCACGCTATTCAGTAGATTCTGAATGGCACATAAGTCATTTTGAGAAAATGGGCTATGACAATGGTCAACTGCTTTCTCTTTATGCTCAAGCCTATCGAGAAAAACCGCTTCTTCTCTATCGAGAAACGGTCGACAAAACTATTCGCTTTTTGATAGATAATCTACTTTCTCCCGAAGGAGGCTTCTATGCTTCTTTGGATGCAGACAGTGTTGATGAGAATGGATCGTTAATTGAAGGAGCTTACTATGTTTGGAAACAACATGAAATAAAAGAACTTTTTCCAGATGACCACCTACTTGTATCGGCTTATTATTCGATCAATCAGAATGGTTATTGGGAAGATGGTAATTATGTGTTAAGAAGGCTAGAAACCGATAAAAAATTTGCAGAAATTCATGAAATTGATTTATTAGAATTAAAATCTAAAGTCCTCCACTGGGATGCTACTCTTTTAATGAAAAGAAAAGAAAGAATGCTTCCCAGACTTGACGATAAAGTTATCTGTTCTTGGAATGCTATGCTTACTTCGGGTCTTTTGGAAGCCTATGTTAGTTTTAAAAATGAATCATATCTGGAGCTAGCCATAAAGAGCATCAATTTTATTGAACAAAATTTTATTTCTAATTCTGGAACTTTAAAAAGAATTTCCAAAAAAGGGGTAAACAAAATAGATGCTTTTTTGGAGGATTATGCAGCTGTTATAAAAATGTACATTGATGCCTATGAAACCTTGTTTGATGAACATTATCTCAACCAAGCGGATAAATTAACAGAGGTCTGTTTAACTGAGTTTGAAGACCAAAACAGTCCACTTTTGTATTTCAGTTCGACTTCAGATTTGATCCTTCGAACAAAAGAAACTTCTGATAATGTCATCCCTTCTTCTAATGCAATGATAGCAGAAAACCTGATTCGTTTATCGAACCACTTGATTAAACCTAAATATATAGGCAGATCAAGAGCAATGTTAAATTCATGCAAATCTGAGATCAAATCCTATCCAAAAAATTACAGCTATTGGCTAACAGTTGCTTTAAGATTATTAAAATCGGGTTATGAAATTGTTGCTGTTGGACCAAATTCAAAAAGTAGTCTCAGAGAAATTCGAAATACGCAGTTTACCCTAAATTGCAGTTGGGCTGCCGCAGAGAAATCAAACCTTCCGCTCTTTCAAAATAGAGTTTCAAAAAATAAAACCTTATTCTTTTTGTGTAAAAACAAACAATGTGAACTTCCCCTAGAATCTATTGAAGAGGTAAAAAAAAAATTAAGGCTTTTGAATTAAGGCTTTGGAGGATTTGTGTAAAAATCTTTCAGATAAAACGGTTCAAAATATGCTATATCCTCAAAATTTTTTGCTTCGAATTTATCGGTAGCTTTAGCAACCATGTGCTGAGCAGAGGGTTCTTTTAAAGAATCAATAAAATAAGTGTTTCCCTCTGGGATAATACCTTTACACTTATCTGAGCCATTGCCAAATAAAACCAAGCGGCCTTGATCTCTTAACTCTTTAAAAGAGTCACTGGTTATTATTTCTGTACGAGTAGGAGATACCACTTCTTTTTTTGCGTTCAATACCATCGTAAAAACTTCCATTCTTCTGGCATCAAACATTGGAATCAATAAATCAGAAATTTTTGGAGTGTAAGCGGCTGCAAGAACTTCTAAGCTATTTACCGAAATTAGAGGAAGGTTGTGAGCATAACATAGTCCTTTTGCGGTAGAAACTCCAATTCTAAGTCCTGTGAATGAACCCGGACCTTTGCTCACTGCAACACTAGACAATTGAAAAGGTTTGACATTAGCTTCATCAAGTAGCTGCTTAATGTAGATATGCAAATGGTCACTGTGTCGAAAATCTGCTTCATTATTTTCGATACAGTGAATAAGATTTCCATTATGTGACAAAGCAACCGAACAATTTGTTGTAGCGGTTTCAATATGTAGAAGGTGTGACATAAGGCAAAATTAAGAAGTTCTGACTTCTAAATTTCAAGTTTTAGTCCAAAATAAAATTCAAGAATTTTTAGCTTAAATATGTAATCAAATTTAGAGCGCAACTCGTCTGATACTGTTGCTTCGTATCGTTGCTTTATTTGAGTAAATTCAAAAGAATTCACAACTCCAGCGTCAAATCTTTTCGTTGCATTGTTGTAGGCATCACTTCTAGCAATAACTGTTTTTTGAGCAGCTTTATAAAAGTTGTATGCTCCCAATGCGTCATTGTAAGCTTGGTTTATGCTGCTTTCTAAATTTAATTTTTGTTGTTCTAATGTATTTTGAGAACGCATTAAATTGACTTTACTTCGTTTTACATTGTTCTTAGACAAAAATCCATTTAGGATTGGAATTCTTAATTGGACTCCAAAATTATGACCATCATTCATTTGAAATTGATTCCAAAATGAATCTGGTCCAACGACTCTTCTTTGCTCAACATTTGTATTTACTGCTTCACCTGTGGCAGCCACATATCCAATAGGAACTTCTTCAAACACGCCTGTTCTTTGGAGACCATCGCTGTATGAAATCCTTGTGCTGTAGCTGTAAAATGCAGAAAGTGAGGGTTGGAGTGCAGCCTTTGCGATTTCAATATCTGTCTTTGAAATTTCCAAATTAGTTAGAGATAACTTTATGTCGTTTCTTTGGATCAAAGCTTTATTGAAAATTGCTTTTGGAGTTTCCTGTAATATGAGAGGAAAGGGGACGTCAAAATTTTCAACAGCAACATCAAAATTATCATAGTCTGTTATCAATAAAAGTTGTGCAAGGCTAATTTTAGCTAAACGTAAATTATTCTCAGCTTGAATTACTGCTTGCTCTTGTGAAGCAATTGTAGCTTCAAGCTCAAAAATATCTCCAGAAGTTAATACTCCAGCGCTTATTAGAACATCGGTCCGCAACAGTTCTTTTTTTGAAACCCCAAGCTGACTTTTTTGAACCTCTAAAAGTTCTCTATTGAACATTACTTGGAGGTAAGAGTTTGCAACCAAAATAGAGGTGTTTTCTGTTATGTTTGCTAAATTGAACTGTTGCGCTACTATGGCAAGATTTGTTCGGTGTAACTGTTTGATGTTTTGCAACCCTTTGTAGATGTCTACTCCCATGGTAACTCCTAATGAGGAGAATTGTGTGGTCACATTCTCTAATAATCCTGTGGTGATATTTTGATTCAAACCGATATTCCAAGAATGACTGCTATTTGCATTGACACTTGGTAAAAAGTTACCAAAAGCATTTTTTTTATCCAATTCAGCATTGGCTAAATCCAATTCAGATTGCTTGATAGTTATGTTTTTTTCTATGGCTAATTCTATACAATCTTGTAGAGTAAGTATTTGACTTTGGACATTTAAAGAAAGAAAAAGTATTGCAACTAATGAGGTATATTTTAATTTCATAATAAGGTAGGAATAAAGCTTAGTATTTGTTTGAAGTTTCTTCGTCTTCTTTCTTTTCTTCTTCAGTTTTGTTCCAAACCTTGATGTTATCTTCGATGGTTATTCCAGAAAGTATTTCAACATTAATCCCATCAGAAATACCAGTTTCAAGGTCTTTACGTTCAAATTCTTGTTCTTTTACTTGAACTTGAACATAGGGCTTCTCAGTTTTTTTATCAAACTGCAATAAAGCCTCAGGTATTGCCAAAACACTGTCCTTCCTTTCAAGTATGAAGGAAGCATTAGCACTGTAACCTGCTCGAACAAAAAAGTCATTGTCCAAGTATACGTACCCTTCAATTTTAAACTGTACTGCACCTTGTTCTTCATTTCCTTTTGGAGCAATAAACTTTAATTTCGCTTCAAATTCCTTATCTTCAATTGCTCCTAAGTTTACCACAAGAGGCATTCCTATTTTCAATTTTCCTACTTCAGCTTCATCTACTTTTCCTTCAAAAATCATTTTATTTAGGTCAGCGATAACTGCTATGGTTGTACCATTATTGAACGTATTACTCTCAACCACTTGATCCCCTTCTTTAATGGGCATTTCCAGAATGGTTCCTGGTACAGTAGCCCTAATATTGGTGTTAGCGGTTGCAGATCCACCTGCAGAACCTAGTTTGATTATTTGTAAGTCACTATCTGCATTAGTTACATCTTGTTTAGCTCTACTATAGTTGAGTTCAGCATTTTGAAATTCCTGTTGAGAGATAATTTCTTTCTCAAAAAGACTTCTATTTCTATTGTACTCGACCTTAGTATTCTCCAATAATATTTTGGTGTTTGCTAGTCGCCCTTTAGCACTGTTTAGTGATTGTTCGTTTGGAACCACTTTAACTTTTGCAAGAAGATCCCCTGTGTTTACATAATCCCCTTCTTCCACAAAAAGTTTTTCTATGATTCCTGAAATCTGAGGCTTGATCTCAACTTCATCTTCTGGAATAACTTTCCCAGTAGCTACCGATTTCTTCTCAATAGATTTAATTTCAGGAGTTTGGGTGTCATATTGAATAGAACCTTTGCTATTGGACTTTATAAAAAAAGCAATTGCAAAAAGAACTCCAAACAATATGGCTGCTATAATTATGTATTTAAATATTTTTTTCATGAATAGTAATTTATTGATATTTGGTGATTATTATTCTTCTCGCAATGCCTCTATTGGTTTTATACTTACAGCTCGCTGTGCTGGAATTAGTCCAATTAAGGTACCAAGAGTTATCATAATTATTAAAGCCCCTAGTACAAATGAAATTGGAACAGTAGGATTTGTGTATGGAAAATCATCCAAGTTAGCTGTTGCCATATCAATTCCTGACAACACAAATGCACCTAGTACGATTCCGAAAACACCCGCTACAAAAGTTAGGAATACTGATTCTAAAATTATTTGAACTTTAACTTCACTAGGGGTAGCTCCAAGAGCACGACGAATACCTAGCTCTTTTGTTCTTTCTTTAACAGAAATCAACAAGATGTTTCCAATTCCAATTACTCCTGCTATGATTGTAGTAATTCCTACAATCAAAGACAAAAAAGTCATCCCTTTGGCAAAACCCATTACTTTACCAAAAATTTCTCCTAAGTTAAAAGACCCAAAGGCGCGTTCATCTTTTGGTGATACTCTATGTATTCGCTTTAAAGTTTGTTTTACTTGCTCCTCTACTGCTATTACATCGGCATCATCATACGCAGCAATAGTGAACCAATCGACATTATCTCCTGTATTGTACAGTTTTTTAAAGGTTGAAAATGGAATAAATACATCACCGTCGGTTTCAAAGCCTCCGCCTTGAATATATTTATGAACGCCAATAACTTGAAAATAAATGTCATCAACACGAATATATTCACCAACGGGTTGTTCATCTTCATCAAATAATTCCTTTTGAGTTCGTTCTCCTATTACACAGACTTTCCTTTCTTCATTGATATCAGCTTGATTTACAAATCGTCCACCATCATATATTTTCTTAGTAGCAATCTTAGTATATTCTGGAAAATCACCATAGATAGTAAAGGTTCCTGACTTAGATCCACGAACCATTTGAGAACCACCTCCACCATCAAATACGCCTTTAGCGTTTCTTGGAGCAATAAACTGTATCTCAGGGATGTTGTTGCGAAGCGTTCGTGCGTCTTGAATTTTAAGCTGTGGATTTCTCCCAGTCTTAAATCCTTCGTAAGGAATACTTGTGCTTTGTGCCCATATAAACATTGAATTCATAGCTACATTTTCGAATTGTCTCTCAAAACCATTGTCCAAACCTTTTGCTGCACCGGAGAGCGCTATGTATATAAAGATACCCCACAAAACACCAACAACAGTAATTATGGTTCGAACTTTATTTTTCTGGATAGAACCGAAAATTTCTTGCCAGGTATCGCGATCAAATATTATTTTTAAACTATTCATCTCTAAGGGCTACTATGGGTTTAATTCTTGCAGCGCGTTTGGCTGGGATATATCCGGCAATTCCACCAAAAACAATAAGTATCACGGTAGCAAATAATACAGTAGCAGTTTCTATATATGGATTTTTAATAAAATAATCTTCGAGGGTTATACCAATGGATTTCAAAACAAAAACACCTATTAGTAACCCTATAATTCCGGAAAGTGTAGTAATGAAAATAGACTCTTGAAGAATCATTTGAATTACAGATTTCGGAGTAGCTCCTAATGCTTTTCTAATTCCTAATTCTTTAGTTCGTTCCTTAACAACAAAAACCATTATATTTGAAATACCTATGATACCTGCGATCAAAGTACCAAGACCCACAAAAGTGACAATCAGTTGAAGTACGTTAGCAAATTGTTGATTTTGTTTTAGCTGATCAGCTCTATTTCTAATACGAATTCCGTTAGGGTCTTTAGGAGCTATTGCCTTTTTCTTCTTGAAAAATTCACGCAACTTACGTTCAAAAACTAAAGACCCTGAATGACCTATTTGGGGTTTAAACGCTAGGATAATTTGATCAACCTTATCATTACTTTTTTCAAGTAATTGTCTTGTAGTGAAGGGAATATAGATATAACGTTCTTCTCTGTCACCTCCATCGTCTTGAAAAACACCTATCACTTTAAAAACAATATTACCAATATCAATGAATTTCCCTAAAGGGTTTTCTTGCTTGAATAAATCTCGAGCAACTAAGCGCCCGATAACTGCGTATTTTGTTTTATTTGTAATATCACTTTCGTTGATATAACGTCCCTTCATCAAGATTGTTTTTTCAGCAAACTGATGTGCAGGACCTACTGCTCGTGTAGAATAGTTATCAAACTCGTTTTTATATTTAACAACAGCTGACCTAGAAATTCTAGGAGTAATATACTCCAGGAAGAATGGGAATTGCTCTTTAATATCAGCTATATCTTCGTTCTTAAATTCGATCTTACGATTGGATTTAAAGCCGTCATATGGAATAGAAGTTTTACCTGGTGAAAAAGAAATAGTATTGGTTGCATCATCCAAGAAAAACTCTTGGAATGTGTTTTTAAGACCATTACCAAAGCCAAATAGTATTATGAAAATAAAAATCCCTAGAGCAACAGTAAAACCTGAAAGGAACGTTCTAAGTTTATTCTTTCGAATGGTTTCGAATATTTCTTGCCAGCGATCCCTGTTAAACATAATCAGCTGCTAAAACTTGTTTAACCTTACTATCTTCAATAATAACACCATCCTTGAGCTTGACAATGCGCTTACACATTTTTGCTATGTCTTCTTCGTGGGTAACTACCAAAATTGTATTTCCTTCTTCATTAATTTTTTGAATCAGATCCATTACTTCATAAGAGGTTTTAGTGTCTAGTGCTCCTGTTGGTTCGTCCGCCAAAAGTACTTTAGGTTTTGAGGCCATAGCTCTTGCAATTGCTACACGTTGTTTTTGTCCACCAGAAAGTTCACTTGGCAAATGAGTTGCCCAATCTGCTAAGCCAACTCTTGACAAATATTCTAATGCTTGTTCTTGACGTTCTTTTCGAGTTACTCCCTGATAGTAAAGAGGTAAAGATACATTTTCGAGTGCCGATTTGTAATTAATCAGATTAAAAGACTGAAAAACAAAACCTAAAAATTTATTTCGGTATTTAGCTGCTTTTGTTTCATCTAAGTCTTTTATCAAAACCTCATCAAGGGTGTAGGATCCTTCATCCAAAATATCTAGCATCCCAAGTATGTTGAGAAGTGTAGATTTCCCAGAACCTGAAGAACCCATAATTGCAACCAATTCTCCTTCTTCTACTTCAAAGTCAATGCCTTTTAAGACATGAAGAGATGAGTTACCCATTTTATAAGACTTGTGTAGGTTTTTAATTTTTATCATAAATGGAGTGTAATAACTTTTAATTATTTGTAAGACGTAAGTTTGAGTGAAATGTTACAAATAATTATTTTTTTAATAGTCTAAAAACTGCGTAGCCTACAATACCAATCAAAACATATGGAATTGCCATTAAATAGACAATGCCATCATTAATTCCTCTAGCAGTTTGTTGCCCTTCCTCAGACTCTAAAACAGCTCTACACATAGCGCACTGAGCTTCTAAATCAATTGATGGAATTAAAAAAAACGCAAAACTTATATAAATTATTTTTTTGCCCATTTGATCTTAATTGTAATAAGGTGATATCATTAAATAAACAACTACACCCGTTATCGCTACATAGAACCAAATTGGAAAGGTAATACGTGCAATTTTTCTGTGATGGGTAAATTGTTGTGAAATTGCCCGAACATAAGAGATTAAAACCAAAGGGATTATCGTAATTGATAATAAAATATGTGAGATTAAAATGAAGTAATAAAAAAATTTAATCCATCCTTCTCCTCGAAAAGGAGTGGGATCCGAAGTCAAATGGTATGCTACATACATGATCAAAAAAACTAAGGAAAGACCTATGGCTGTTTTCATTAATTGTTCGTGCAAATTAATTTTACGATTCTTTATTGCCCATAATGCACAAAGAAGTATGATTGCTGTAAAACCATTGACGGCAGCATAAATTGGTGGTAGAAAAGTTAGTGACTTAACGTTTTCTAGACGAATACGAAACAGAATTGCAACTATGACTGGGATAGCAATTGAAATTAGAATAATCCAATTTTTATATTTAAAAGAAGATTTTTTTGCACTCATAAAGTTAATTTTCATTTAATAATAATTTGATATCTGTTAGGAGCATTTCTACATCTGATTCTTCAACATCCTCTTGATCGAGTCCAGAATAATAAACAATTGGATTCCCGAAGGAATCTTTCCGAGATCGAATAAATCCATTTTTATCAATCAAAGCAAAGTAACCTTGATGCTCAAAACCTCCTGCTACTGCTGGATTAATTTCAGCAAAAATATTAAACCCTTTGTTGGCTAAATCATAAACAGATGTTTTAGGTCCTGTTAAAAAATTCCAAAAATCGTTTGACCCAACATAAGCCTCAGCATACTTTTTTAATGTTGAAGGAGTATCGAAATCCGGGTCAATAGTAAACGAAGCAATTCCAAAATCCTCCATACCTCCGAAGATTTCGTTTAAAATTTTCATGTTTTTATTCATGACAGGGCAAATGGATGGACAGCGAGTAAAGAAAAATTCAGCTAAATAAACTTTACCCAAGTAATCTTCATTTGAAATGAATAAACTGTCTTGGTTTAAAAAAAGAAATTCTGGCACCTTTTTGGAGTTCCCATTTATCTTAATGAAATCAAGAGCTTTAAATCCAGGTTTTACCGAACGACTACTTTCTACAGTACTGCCGTTTGTTAATCGATTGAAAATTTTGGGTACTACAATTACAGTGAAAATAAAAACAATAACTAAAAGCCCGATGTGAGAGGTTTTTTTCATGTAACAAAGATACTTAATATAGCATAAAATAAAACTCCTTAAAATAACACTAGTTTACTTTTCTCGTCTGGAGTTATTTTTTTTGAGAGCTAATCGGTATTCAGCAAGAATAACTTTTACATCATCGGTCATCTTGTTATTTAATTCGGCTACCGAAGATGCGTCATAGCCAAAAAGAGTACCTACATCTTCATCATCGTCACGTCCTCTCAATTTAAGTGAACGATCAACTATGAAAACGGTTGATGTGCTTCGTTGTGGGGATAAAGTCACATCCGAATTAAAACTTTCAAAAAAGGCTTTGATTTCATTAGAAGGACCAAAAATAAAATTCCACTTGACCATATCAGTACCAACCCCTTCTTGTAATTCTGATAAAATATTTTTAATTTCTTCTTGACATCCGTCCTCAACGAAAAAAACAAACTGAAAGTCTTTAAACTGATAAAAACGTTTGTATATCTTTTGATTAAGATTGAAGGCGTCTCCTTTTTTATTTTCAATATCGCTCCCCCAGAAACCAATTATGGTAATACGATCTTTAAATTGAACGATATCTCCTCGCAGAGAAGTCCAAGAAGATATTTCGGGCAAATTTTCTGCAAGAACAGGTAGTTTTGCAAAATTATTTATTCCTGAAGCAAAAAATAAATAGATGACAATTGGAAAAACAAAAAGTATTCCTAAAACTACATACTTTTTAAATACATTACTAATCATAGCATACGATTAGAAGTTCCAGCTAACAAATCCAGTGCGCATTACTTCGTAAATATAGTCTGCTTCCAATAAAAGGATGAAACATAAATAGGGAATTAGGACTACTAGCGGGAGAACAATTGACCCCTTTAGGCTACCTTTCTCATCTCTAATATGCATAAAATCCCAAGCGATATAATATGCCTTGACTATGGTAAGGATAATAAAAATCCAGTTCAAAATTTTCATTCCTAAAAACATGCTCATAAGAATTTGAGGTTTCAAAATCCCTAATATTACCTCAACTGTTGTTACTATGGAAAGGAAAATCAAAACACCCCAAATTTTTTGGATATTTGATTTGAATTTTAACAGTCCTCTAAAGATGGCTAAGTTTTCTGTATCGTGTGCCATGATATTTATTTTATATTAATTAAACGAGGTAGAAGAAGGTAAACACAAATACCCATACTAAATCTACAAAGTGCCAGTAAAGCCCAACTTTTTCAACCATTTCATAATGACCTCTTTTCTCATAAGTACCCATGATAACGTTGAAAAAAATGATGATGTTTATTACAACTCCCGAAAAAACGTGAAAACCGTGAAAACCTGTTATGAAGAAAAAGAAGTCCGCAAAAAGACGATTCCCATATTCATTATGAATTAAATTTGCACCCTCTACTACATTTATGGCTTCTTTTACTTTCTGTAAGGACTCTTCCCTTGAAAGGATTATTTTATTACCCGATTCATCAATTTTTTCACTCTTGATTACTAAGTTTTTATCTGCTTCAAAACCTGCTGCAACCTCTTCTAAACTGAAGCTAGGTAAAGTTGTTTCTGAAATAAACCAGATGCCGTTACTGATTTTGTGTGTAGTTCTAGGGGATTCGATATTTGTAGCAAAAGCTTCCAATGCAACCCGTTTTCCAGTTTCAGCATCCATAAACTGAAGAATTTGACCACCTTTAGTTTCTAGTGCACCGTACTCACCTTTAATGAAATTTTTCCACTCCCAAGCTTGTGATCCAACAAAGATTGCCCCACCAATAATTGTAAGTAGCATGTAAAAAGTAACTTTTGCCTTGTTCATATGATGTCCTGCATCTACAGCAAGAACCATAGTTACCGATGAGAAAATAAGAATAAAAGTCATCAAAGCCACATAGTACATTGGGGCATCAACTCCATGCAAGAATGGAAAGTGAGTAAACACCTCATCAGCTATTGGCCATGAATCAATGTTTTTGAATCTAGAAAAACCATAAGCAACTAAAAATCCTGTAAAAGTTAAAGCATCAGAAACGATGAAAAACCACATCATTATTTTTCCGTAGCTTGACCCTAGTGGTTTGTTTCCTCCACTCCAAACATTGACTTCTTCACTTATATTGTTTGCTGTAACTTCCATAAAAGTGTCAAATTTTAATTCTACAAAAATAGTTTTTTTTAATTATTCAGTCTCACAAAAACATATAAATATATCCATAAAAAATCTAGAAAGTGCCAAAATAATTCTGCTAATTCATATCCCAATTTTTGACCGGGAGAATATGCATTTTTGTAGGTTTTAATGAGAACAATCAATAAAACAATCAATCCACCAAAAACGTGCGTAAGGTGAAGTAAAACAAGAACATAAAGAAACGATGTTGTTATTGAACTTTCAGCTCCAGTAAAGTAGTATCCCTGATCGATGATCTGTGAAAATCCCTTGAATTGTAAATAAACAAACAATAAAGCCATCCCCAGAGTTGCCCATAGCAATAATTTTTGAGCCACTGGTCTTCCACTATTTAATGCTTTCTTTCCCAGAAAAAAAGTAACACTACTCAAAAAAATGACTAATGTACTGTATGAAAAAGCAGCGGGTAGTTCGAACGAGGTTAGCCAATCAGATCTTGAACTACTTACCACATAGGCACTTGTAAGACCTGCAAAAGTCATGGTCATGCTAATCATAGCAAACCAAAGCATCATTTTTTTTGTTCTAGCATTTTTTTCTTGAAGGGTAGTTTCCATTTACTTAATAATTTTATCAATTACATATATTATTTGAATCAGTGTAATATATCCTACACTAGAAAACATAAGTTTCTTAGCCGCAAGATTAGTCTTCCGAACCATCAACTCAAATGCGAAAAACAACATAACGAGTCCTAGAACAACTACGATTATGGCAGCCGGAATACTCAATTTAAAACTTCCTGTGTAAGATGTCGCTGGAAGCACAGAAATCACAATCATCCAAAGAGTATAAAAAACAATTTGAAAGGCAGTTGCAGTATCTGCTTTTCCGGTTGGTAACATTTTAAACCCTGCTCGCTTGTAATCTTCATCAAGCATCCACCCAATTGCCCAAAAATGGGGAAACTGCCAAAAAAACTGAATCATAAATAAAACACCTGGTTCTATTGTAAAATAATTTGAATAAGCTACCCAGCCTAACATAAAGGGGATAGCACCAGGAAATGCACCAACAAAAACAGCAAGGGGTGTTTTTGTTTTTAAAGGGGTGTACAAACACACGTATAAAAATATGGAAATACCTCCAAAAAAGGCTGTTCTGGAATTGATGGTGTAGAGTACCAGTATTCCCAATACAGCTAGAATAGATGCTAAAAGGAAAGCCAATCGAACAGACATTCTTCCCGAAGGTAGGGGTCTGTTTTTAGTTCGATCCATCAATGCATCAAGATCTTTCTCTAAGATTTGATTAAACGCATTAGAAGCTCCAACCATAAAATAACCACCAAAGGCCAACAAAATTACATCAATAAGAATAGGACTATCTGCAGCTAAGAAATATCCTGCAATTGAAGAAAAAACAACGCTAATCGCTAGCCTAAATTTGGTCAACTGTTTAAAGTCGTCCATAAAAAGTGAAAAAGAAGACACTTGTGGTGTTTTTAAATGATTCATTTCTACATCCATAATCAAATTGCAAAGGTAATGTACAATACCCTATTTACCATACAAACTGAAATCAAAATTCTTTAATTTTGAGACTGCTGAAATACTCGCTTTTAACTCTGAAATTATTGACACATTATTATTTAGTGTTATCAACTTGATTGTGTTTTTTTTCGAGCGTTTTCTTTAATTAAAAATAACTCGTTATTAATCTAAGAGGGTGCATCAAACCAAAAAACCCGAAGTTTCCTTCGGGTTTTTTAATAATATTATTTTTTTTAATTTAATCTAAAGGTAATTGGGATACTGAAAGGCACACGAACAGGACGCCCTCTTTGTTTCCCAGGTGTCATTTTTGGAAGCTTTGAAATAATTCGTGCAGCTTCTTTTTCTAAATTTTTGTCTGGACCACGCATTCTTACATTAGTGATATTTCCGTCTTTAGAAATGATAAAGTTTACATAAACTCTCCCTTGTATACCCATTTCTTGTGCAATTTCTGGGTAACGAAAATTTTTGCGGATGTGCTTATTAATTTTATCTTGAAAACAGGCTCTTCGCTCTGATTTAGCTACACGTTCACAACCAGGAAACAAAGGAACATCTTCAATTACTGCAAAAGGAACATCAACATCGTCAAAGTCTTCCTCAACTTCAATGTCATCAACTTCAACTATTTCATCTTGATCAGTTTCTGTAGATTCTATTACGGTTTCCTCAACCTCTTCTTCATCTTCAACTATCTCGATTACTTCTGGGGCTGGTGGAGGGGGTGGCGGTGGCGGTGGGGTTTTAAGTTGTTCAGTAATCGGAACTTCTTCGTCGTCCTCGTCATCAACATTAAGTGCTTGATAGTCGAAAGCTGTTTTTTCGTATGTCTTCCACTCTATGGATCTCCAAGAAATGAAGAGTACTACAGCTAGACCAATCGCGAAATATAGGCTACTGTTTTTGGACAAGTCAGCTTTAGGGTTTTTTTTGAGTTGCATAGAACTAAATTAGAAAGCTAATTTATGAAAATACAGCATTTGACAATAATTTTTTGACTCTTTTTGCCAAAAAAATAAACAAAATTATTCCAAGTACATTGGCAAATAAGTCATAAACCTCAAAACTGCGGTGGATTAAAAAGACTCCTTGAATGATTTCAAGATTAAAACTCAATAAGAAAGAAGTAATTACTGACCATTTTAAAGGTCTTTTTAACTTCCATTCGACAACTAATGATCCGAACACGGATATTGAAAAACAAAAATATGCAAGGGTGTGTCCCAGTTTGTCTGTTCCTATTAAAAAATCTGTTGATTGCGGTAAGGATAGTCTAACTGTTGAAAGAAATACAATGAAAATTCCAATAGTAAAAGCAGTAATAGTAAAAAGATACTTAGGCACCTATTAATTCTTTGTAGCTTCCTGCATTCAAAAGATTACTGGTTTCGTTACTTGAGGCATCTAATTGAATCTTTATCATCCAACCTTTTCCATAGGGATCGTCATTAATCAATTCAGGTTCATCTTCTAATTTATAATTAAATTCAATAATCGTACCAGATAATGGCATAAAGAGATCTGAAACTGTTTTAACAGCCTCAACGGATCCAAATACATCAGAAATTTGAAGTTGTTCGTCCTTGGTTTCTACTTCAACATAAACAATGTCACCCAATTCTCCTTGAGCAAATTCTGTAATTCCAACGGTTGCAACTCCATCCTCTATGGAGATCCATTCGTGATCTTTGGTATACTGGAGTGTATCGGGTATTTTCATCTAGTGCTTGATTTTAGAAAAACAAATATAACAGATTTTGTTTATCAATTCCCAAAATTATATCGAATGCTTATGCCCGAGCGAATTGAGGTCTGAGGAAATGCTGTGGAAATAGCAAACTTTGAAAAATTGTGATCATAAAAAAACTGACTGGTTAAGTTTCTAGACAATTTATAATCTGCCGTAAGTTTGATTGACCAGAGGGTTTGACCTGCTGTAACTTGATTGTCATTAATCTCTAAGTTTCTTAGAATTGTAATATTATTTCGGTAAGACAAATCTGCTTTTAGGTTTAGATCTCCTTTTAAGTTTGTTCTGTTTCCTCCTATTCGAGTTTTAAACTTCAAATCTTTAATTCGATATCCTAATCCAATAATGTACTCTTCTCCACTAGATTCGGTCAATAAATTATTATCTAAACTCAATGATAGTGAACGGTCTTTTTTAAGTTCAGCCAAAAACTTGAAGGAGTTTTTAAGTTCTAAATCAATCCTTAAAAGCGGGTTAAATTGTTCTACTAAATTTAGGTTGGAATATAATGTCATGGGTATAAAGTTTCCGCCGTCATCTACAAGATTAGGAAATGAGGGGTCGTAATCTAAATTCGTTTGAAAATTATTGATTGTGTAGCTTGATCGATAAGCGTGGGTTAGAGAGAATCTGTTAAATATTTTTTTTATCGACTTGATATTCATCAAGCCTGTGTACTTTAAATTCCAGTTTGGAAGCGGTGTCTTTTTGATGGGATTTAAGGAAATACGGTCCACAGAAGAACCAGAATAAGCAGCTAAAAATGAGGGTATTATTACAGCTTGACTTGACCTTCCATACCCTGTAGGAAAACCTTCTTCATCCACATCAGTTGTGGGAATACCTGCTTGTTCAGCAAGCCGTTGAGCTATAATCAAACGATTTGCTTTGAATTGTTCAAAATTAGGGTTGTAAGAACCTATTGATTTATCAAATGCTGTTCTTATGAGTAAGGTTGAAATTCCAAAATTCCCATAACTGTTTGGATTAAGTGGAAGATATGAACCATTGACTACAGAAAAATTTTCAGATAAGTTTTCGGAATAATTACGTTCAGCAGTTAAATCAATCAGCAACCCTTTCCCAAAATCTAATTGACCAGTAACCTTTACCTGATTGTTTTTTATTTGGGTAAATTGTTGATTAAAATCAGGGAAATCGGTAAGCCAACCGTTTTTAGCAGCTTCATATCGAACATCAGCCTGACTCCCAAAAGTAAACCCTGGAGTAGGTTGCAAAGTTCCGCCAAAGCCGAGGCCTGGCAAATATCCTGGGAGTACTTTTCCATTATTTTCACTGTAAACAAATTGAATTCTTTTCATTGTTGATAAAGCATCTGCAATCAATCGAAGTAATTTCTTTTTAGGAGGTGTTTTTTTTGTTGAGCCGTTTTGGGTAATTCCTTTTTTGGGAAGTATTTTTTTAAATTTTTGTTTTCGTTTTTGAAGTCCAAAGAAACGATAAATTCGATTCATCGATATGGAGCCATTTAGAGTTTTTTTATTTGCATTTTGAACCGTATTCACTATCCCCAAAAAGTTTCCGTTTTCGTCCTCAACATCCGCAAGTACATCTGATCCGCGTTGCCAACTAAAATCTCCAGTGTAGCTGTAATTAGCATCAATAAAACTCAAAAATGGAATATATTTTAGAGGTAGTTTGTAATTTAATGTTAAAGTTTGGAAGTGTCTATTGGGGTCTCCAACATCCCAAAGACCATCCCATATCCCCTCGCTTTTATCAACAAAAAATTCTCCTTCACTGTTTTCATCATAATAGTTGCGAACTATATTATTACTAGAAGCTGTAAAGTTCATTTTTAATGACCGAGTCAGGTTATGATTAATGTTGTAGGTCCAATCAAACAAGAAATTTCGTTGTTGCAAATTGGGTAAGGCAAGTTGTTGTGTTGCATCAATATCTTCGGTATACACTTCTCTAAATTGCTGACTATTGAACAATCGATTAATATTAGAAGTAATTGCAATATTGCTGGGTACTAAATTAAAATTCACTTCTCGAAGCCATTGCCAATATTTTTTCCTGTTAAGAGTTTTAATTTTTTTAAAAGGATTTATTTCTAAAGGTTTGAAACCGTAATTGTAATTTGCAGCCAACGCTAAAGTTTTGTTGGACTGGTATTCAATTTCATAGTCATGATGAGAAAGTTCGTTGTAGGCATAAGAAAAATCAAAGTTTTCAATATTGTAGAAATGGGGTTTGGATGCTCCGCCATTTTTACGAACACCTATTAGACTTATACTTTTACGTTGAGTATAATCAATTGCTTGATTTTCTATTGCTTTTCGCTCAGAATCACTTGAAGCAGTCTCTAAGCGATCTTTTAAAAATAAATCTTGATAAAAAGGATCGTATTCAGGGGTGATTTTTGTTACTCCAACATTATAATTTAATGGAATTTGAACTCCCCAATTTTTGGGTAATAACTGTCCAACATTAATGTTGGTTACAACATCATATTGAGCAAGATCTTCTCTACTTCTTTCGTTGGGTGACTGTTCTATGGAACCAAAACCAATAGTTGATATCTTACCAGAAGCGCTGATAGTAGCAAAATCTGCAATGTTTGCATCTAATGATCCTATGGCTGCCCAACCGCCTTGTCGATCAATTCCTGCAATTCGAAGTTCATTAAACCATACTTCACCACACAACACGTCACCTAAAGTTTTAGAGGGGTTTTTTACCCCAATCATCATGGTTTTAATAGATCCCAAAGAAGGATTTCCTTGAATTGAGAATTTATATCGTTTACCTCCAGGTAAGGAGCTAATTTGAGTAAACTCATCAATAATATTCAAATCTTCGTCATAATAAAGAGGTTTGTTTGAAATTTTTCCAATACTAGCAGCTTTGAGTTTTAAAAGAAATTCAATAGAAACATCTATGGAATTAAAATCTGGCTGCCAAACTTCTTGAGGACTCAACTTATTGAAAGTATCTTCTGTAAAAGAGGTAGGTTTCAAGGGCACCTCTATTTGGTAGTAATTATCTTTATAATCTGTTCCTATTCGAATAAACCCAACCATTCTTTTGTCATATTCTTCCAATGCTCCCTCACCCGGAAGTGGGATTTGACCTTTCGTGGATTCGGCATGTAAGAACATTTTTAATTTCTTGTATTGACGTAAATCCACCGAAACACTTTTATAAATTGCTCGAGAATCCATAGGTTGTAAGTTACAAACTCGAAAAGATAACGATTGTTCATTTTGCCTAACAATAGTATTGTTGTTATTGATCTGTTCCCTCTGAATATCTGGAGGTAAAACATAGTTTATAGGGATTCTATTCTCATTTTCTAAAATATTTACGGTACTAATATCAACAGTGGTATTGACGTTTGCTATTACCTCTTTGTTCAAGGACTGGTTGTATCTCCTCCAATCACCTCTAACTAAATCTAAAGTTCCAAATCTAAAAACTACTGGAGTTTTAAATTCACTCAAAACCATACGCATAAAACGAATCGATCGAAGATCATTAATCCCATTGATGTTATCAAAATACTTATTAAAATTAGTGCCTTCGTAATAGCGTTTATCAATTGGTACTTTAAATTGAATCCAGCGGGTAGTAAGTTGCTGTCCATTTGGAAGATCAACTTTTACATTCTCTCGAACATCTGTGATAAAAGGATGATTCCCTACGGTCATATTTTTTGAAATTGGAACACGGTATTCAAAATAACTATTAATCGTATTCATCGTTTGATCTCGATTGATATCCTCAGTATCTGGTTCTGCTGTACTTCCTCTATTTGTGTCTGAAAATGCTATAGGTGAATTTCCGTCTGTTCCGTTGTAATTTTTGTACCGTGAAACTATTCCTCCAGAGGATTGAACAAAGTATTTGTAATTATCTCCTGCCGGATCATCAACAGGCCCGTTGGGATAAAATAAACGTTCTTGTTCATCATTAAGACCGTCAAAACCAACATCTTGTAGCTTACGATCTTCTTCTATTGTGTTGAAAGCGTAAAGCAAGGATTGGGCTGCAGGTGTTTTACCCCAGTTGGATTTTTTTGTTGCTGCAAGCTCAACTCCTGGCAGACCATTCTCATACTGCTTTTTCCCATCATTAAGTACATCTTCAGAAATATTACCAAGATGAAATATCAAAGATCCTAAATCTTGATCAGGTGTTTCTAATTCTGTAAAAGTATCGAGAAGCCAAAATTCAATAAATTCCACATTGGATTGCTCAAAATTTGTAGCATTTACGGAGCGCATAATTGCTCCCCAATTTTTTTCTGGCTTTTTAATAAAGATGTCTAATTTTTGATTGTTGTAAGGCCCTCTCTCATTTGGGAAATAAGCTAAATCAAGAGTAGGTTGAAAAGTTGATTGCCCCTGAACTAGATCTTGTTCTGGGAAAATTTCGTTGATGAAAATTCGACGAGTTGTATTTAACGAAATGTCATTATTTCCGATTCCAGCTGGACGCGATTGTGAAGTATAAAAAATTGGATCAATACTGTACCAAGATAATTTTGCGCGATTATATCCTGACTCCAAATCATCAACACCTGCCTGTGAACCAACAAAACCTTCTGATGGAACGCTTGCCAAATTCCATGAAAAAAATCCTTTTATATCCACATTGGTTTGAGCCCCTTCAAAATCATCAAGATATACATTTGTCTCTCCTTCTAACTCCGTGTTTTTGGGATTACCAGCAATAAATGTTGCAAATTCTCCACGGAATGAAATTCGTGATGGTACCGTAGTTTCAATATTTGGAAGCTTGTTTACCAAACGAGTTAAAAAAGGAATTTCAGTCGAAAAATTAGTGTTTATTCCAACCATAGTATTATTCACTGGCTCTGTTCCGTAATTTGCTTTTTGAGTCAATGGATTTTCACTTAGATTGATTAAAGTTCCACCCACAACAAAATTATTATTGAATTGATGGATTATGTCAAATCCTGAATAGCGTTTATTTTGTTGACCAAAGAAAGAATTGTTTTCAACTGATATTTGAATAGGAACATTGGAGGCTTGTAGGGCTGGGTCCAAAATTTTTACTCTCCCAATTTGATAATTTACAGTGTAATCGATCCCTTCCTGCAACACTCTTCCTCCGGCTGTAACCCTAACAGATCCTCTTGGAACATTAAAAGCGCCAATAGCGATTCCATCTCCACTAGCAGATTTATATCGACCTTTAATTTCAAATTTGTTTTGTTCAGAAGTTTCAAGAGCTGCTGCTTGGGTTAAAGCATACATATCACGAAATACATACTTTGTCTGATTTGCATTGTAGGTCATTTCATTTGCATATTGCTCACTAGATACCTCTGGGTTATCCAACAGTTTGAATAGGGTTTCTCCAAAAGGCTCAACTGTTGGGAAAATAATTCGTCCATATTGTTGATCTACCGTTATCCCGGGAACAAAATCAAAAAATCCATCTCCTTCAGGTTCGGGGTCATTGTATAAATTTAGGCGATCTAGATTAAGTGTTCGCAGCAAAACTTGATTGGTTAAAGCTTTTGGCCATATTGCTGCATCAGCTGGTGAAAGATAATTAATTGGTGAGGGATCTGAATACAAAATATTCAGCCGGAAATCTTCTTCTTCAAGTTGAAATGCCCCTGTATTGTAAATGTTTTTCATCATCAAATCCCATACAGGCTGACGAACATCTGTAATTGTACTTTTCAATAATTTAACAACTAAATTATTGGTTGAAAAAGTTGGGATTTGAGTAGTTGAACTTGTTGATGCAATTGAAGTTCCTTCTACCCCTCCGTTGGCAAATTCTCCTACTTGATAAACTTTTCCTTGAAATGTAAATTGAAAAGCTACCCCTAAAATTTCATCATTACTCAAACGTTGATTCAATGAAATATACCCTAGTTGAGGGTGCAGCGTATATTCTGTGGTTTGTAATTTTCTTGCGCTTTCCAAAACAGCATAGTCAAATCCTTCTTTTATTAATCCATTCAATACCCCAAAACCATTTGGAACATTAGCAACATCACGAATATCATCTGTTATAAAAGATCCTGAACCTATGGATTTTGGATCTAATTTATTCGCTTCATTAGCTGGAACTCCCCGTGGTGTTGGGTCATTAAAGAAGGAATTGATTAGCTCATTTACTTTTGTGTTTTCAGGATTTACCTCCCCTAGATCTTGTAGTGCAATGATGTTCCTAATATTGTTAGTTTGAGACTGACGATTAGTGACCCACACCTCAGCACGTGTTATTTGAATAGGAGAGTTAATGTAGGGATAAGTTTTTAAAAAAACATCATAATTATCTCTAAAGTAATGTGCTAAAAAAAAATGGCGATCTGCCTCATAATCTAACGCAAACAATGAAAATTCTTGAAGAGTTCCTCCTCCTTGAGAAATTACAGATTGAGATTGGGACCGTTGCTCTGCAAAAACTCCTGTAATGTTGGTTCTTCCAAATTTCAACTCAGCTTTTACTCCCATTAAACTTTGTGCTCCAGAAATAAGTGAACTATTGAGCGGCATATTGATATTCCCAATATCAATATTTTGAAGTATTGCATCTTCAGAAGCAGGCTCATTCAAAAAATCATTTATCCTATTTTGATATTCATCTGTTTTATTTTGAACAGCTGATACCTTGTCGTTGATTTGAAAAGCCTTATCCTCTACTTCAGTTATTTTATTGTTAATTTTATCTGCAACACCTAGTGCTTTGTCGGAAACTTTATTAGCTACTCCGTATGCTTTATCTACGATCCTACTAGCTCTATCCTCAAATCTATTTCTTAAATCATTTACCGAACTTGGTAGATAATCTTCCATCTGGTTTATTCTGGGAGGATTGAATTGTAATTTTACAAGATTTTGAAAATCAAAAGTAGATTCTGTGTCGTAATTAGCCGTTATTTGAAGTCGTTCCCCTATTTTACCCAGTAAACTTAAACTGATTCGCTGATCGAAGTCAAAACCAAAGTTTCTTCGATTTCTAGGTGAAAAAGCTGGATTATCTGTTTTTTGATAACGAACCCCTAAATCTATTCCTATGGAGCCTTGAGGGGTAACATTAATCTCATTGCTTCCAAAAATAGATTCAAAAAACTTAGAATTTACATACAACTCTGGTAAAAGATCTCTTTGAGCTGCTTCTTGATTACTTCCTTTTTTTTGTGAAATTGTACTTACTTTGTCCTTGAAATAAGTGTTCATCTGTTCTTTTAATAACAAACGCTGATACTCCTTTGGAGATAGAACTAATGGGGTGTTTAAAGGATAATTTCCTTCATTTTGTACGTATACGTAAACCTCTTTTTCAGTATCGTAAACGTAGTGATCTAGATGACTTTGGTTTTTAGGAAAAGAAAGTATACCCAGATCATAAGCAGATTCGGTTGCATCCTGGCAATAAAGAGTAGCACTAAAAACAACCCCTATAACAAAGGCAGCAAGTAGGCAATAGCAGAGTATAAAAAAGTTGTCACTTTTATTTTTAACCAAAGGGTATTTACAATTTGTTCAAAGCTATTTTAATCAATTCCTCAATGGAACTATTTGGGGTGCTTTGAAGGATGTTATCAATTACTTTCTCAGAATGTTTTCTTGGATACCCAAGAACCTCTAAAGCTGATAACGTTTCTTCTTTGATTCTATTGCTTTGAAGAACAGGAATATCGTCAATTCCTTCAGTTTTTTGAACCTTATCTTTTAACTCAATTAAAACACGTTGCGCAGTCTTAAGCCCTATGCCTTTTACAGCTTTGATTGCAGCTAAATTTTCATTCAAAATTGCATGCTGTATTTCTTCGGGAGACATTGATGAAAGCATGGTTCGGGCAATACTAGCCCCTATCCCAGAAATAGATATCAAAAGCCTAAAAATACTGCGCTCAATATTTTGATGAAAACCGAAAAGGGTATGTGAATCCTCTTTTACCTGAAGATGGGTATAAAGCTTTAGCAATTCTTCATCACCTATTTGTCCATAGGTATGTAATGAGATATGAACCATGTAACCAATACCATTACAATTAATTACAACGTGCGTAGGATACTTCTCTATTAATTTTCCTTTGATTTGTGTAATCATTTTTTCTGCTTTTGCTGAGCATCAATAACTGCTACTGCCGCCATATTTACAATTTCATCAACACTTGCACCAAGTTGAAGTACATGTATTGGTTCTTTCAGTCCCAATAAAATTGGTCCTACAGATTGATTTTTATTTAATTCTTTCATCAACTTATAGGTAATGTTTGCTGACTCTAAATTGGGGAAAATTAAGGTATTAACATTCTTTTTTGCTAATTGTGAAAAAGGATATGTTTTATCCATCATCTCACGATTTAAAGCAAAATCTGACTGTAAAGGGCCATCGACAACCAAATCAGGATAATAACGATGCAAATATGCTACTGCTTCGGTAACTTTTCCAGCGTTCGGATGTTTTGAAGAACCAAAGTTGGTGTATGAAAGCATCGCCATTACCGGTTTAATCCCAAACATTTCAACAATTTTTGAGGTCATAAAACCAATCTTTGCTAACTCTTTGGCAGTTGGCTCAATATTGATTGAGGTGTCAGAAATAAAAATTGGCCCACGATCTGTCAATATCATATTTGTCGCAGCAATTTTTGAAACTCCCTTACTTTTTCCAACAACATTAATTACAGGTTTGATTACTGATGCATAATTTCTAGAATATCCGGAAAGCATTGCGTCTGCATCCCCGTTTTTAACCATCATAGAAGCAAAATAATTTCGCTCACGCATCATTGACTGCGCCTCATACAAAGTAACTCCTTTTCTTTTTTGTTCATTCCAAAAGAGCTCAGCATAATTATGTTTCATGTCTTGCTGTGCATCGCTTTTGGGGTCTAAAATAGATATCTCACCACTAAAGTTAATGGACTCCATAAGGTCGGTGATAACTTCTTTTCTACCCAAAAGAATCGGTTGACCAATTCCTTCTTCAATTACAATTTGAGCGGCCTTGAGAACATCCAATTGATCTGCTTCTGCAAAGACAATTTTCTTAGGAGAGGACTTCGCTCGGTCGTGGATCAATCGAATAGTTTTTCGATCTGTCCCTATGAATTCGGCCAATTGAACTCGGTATTTTTCCCAATCTTCTATGGGCTCTTTTGCTACTCCGGAAGCTATTGCAGCTTTGGCTACAGCAATTGGTACTTCTTCTATTAAACGAGGGTCAAAAGGTTTTGGAATAATATAATCCAGTCCAAAAGATAAATTCCTTTCTTGATAAGCAATATTAACCTGCTCTGGGACAGGTTTTTTTGCTAGTTCGGCCAATGCCTCAACTGCTGCCATTTTCATAGCCTCGTTAATTTTTGTTGCTCGAACATCTAAAGCTCCCCTGAAAATAAACGGAAAACCCAAAACATTATTAACTTGATTAGGATGATCTGATCTACCTGTTGCCATAATAATATCGTCACGAACAGAACAGGCCAATTCATACTCTATTTCAGGGTCTGGATTTGCCATAGCAAAAACAATAGGGTTTTTATTCATGGAGAGTAACATGCCTTGATCAACAATATTGGCCTTTGACAAACCAATAAACACATCTGAATTAATCATAGCCTCCTCAAGGGTATGAACATCAATATCTGTTGCAAACTCTTGTTTTTCAATGATTAAACTTTCTCTATCTTTTCGGATTACTCCCTTACTATCGGTCATGATGATGTTTTCATCTTTCGCTCCAAAAGATTTATAAAGTCGAGTACATGAAACTGCGGCAGCTCCAGCTCCAGATATTACTATTCGTACATCTTCAATTTTCTTATTAGCAAGTTCTAAAGCATTTAGTAATGCAGCACAAGAGATGATTGCTGTACCATGCTGATCATCATGCATAACTGGAATGTCTAATTCTTCTTTTAATCTTCGTTCAATTTCAAAGGCTTCTGGTGCTTTGATATCTTCTAAATTAATGCCTCCAAAAGTTGGTGCAATTGCTTTCACTGCCTCAATAAACTTTTGAGGATCTTTTGCGTCAATTTCAATATCAAAAACATCAATTCCAGCAAAAATTTTAAACAATAATCCCTTTCCTTCCATCACTGGTTTTGATGCGTCAGGTCCTATATCTCCCAATCCAAGAACAGCTGTACCATTTGAAATGACAGCTACAAGGTTTCCTTTGTTAGTATATTTATAAACATCATCTTTTATTTTTTCTATTTCCAGACAGGGTACTGCAACTCCTGGAGAATAAGCCAAAGCTAAATCTCGCTGAGTGCTGTAGCTTTTTGTTGGGACTACCTCTATTTTTCCTGGTCTCGGCTTTGCATGATAAACTAATGCCTCTCTTCTTTTACGTTCTTTGCTCATTTTATATGTGTCGAATAACAAATGTAGGAAGACTCTAGAACTTACAAATGTTTATAGCCTAAATATTAGAAAAGGAATATTCAGTAAAACCTTTAAATTCTTATTTTTATTTCTGTTTGATTGGAGTTCAGTTCAAAAAAAAGCTACTCAACAAACGATTTACCCAAATCAGATTATATTAATTATTCAATGAAAAATATCTTACCGCATTATTTAAGAACTATTTCAGTTGGATTTCCGGTATAGGTCTGAATTTTGTCAACTATGTGTCTACCCACTTGATCTCCTTGAGATACTCCTTCCTCAATAGCCATCATGTAATGTATTCCGCCGTAAAGCCTAGAAATTGCTGCTTCCTCTGAAGCCTCTATGAAAGAATCATAGGATCGGACAGGTAGTCCATATTCTAGTTCGGTTGTGTCGTCAAAAGCAAAATTATCACCAAACAAGTCGGTTAAAGTTATGGCTGCAGCTCTCGAAATAACTGAATGACCACTTGTATATTCTGGAAAAGGAGGGGTTTGTAATATTGGCAACCACTCTTCATCATAATACTTATTTATCAGAGTTTCTGGTCTTACAACTAGAGTATTCCATTTTTCATCCCAACAGCTTATAAAAGCATCAAAAAGAGCAATATTTAAATTAGCATAAGCATTGATGGTGGCCTGAAAGTCACTTTTTGCTTCCTTTGTTACTATGGATGTAATCCCAACCCAATGACCTCCAGGAGTAATTTTTTTGGTTGCAAACATTGCATGTCCACGGTGATGAGTTACATAGGGATTACAATCCCAAAATTTAGCAATTTCTAATTGTTCGTCGGTTATGCTTTTACCAATTTGGTATACTTCGTTCAATTGAGTTTGAAATGGACTCCCCTCTGTCAAGTTAAAAGGAATAGGTGGTTTTGGGGGAAATTGATTGGAAGAATCTAAAGCCATTGTTCTAATTAACTTCCAATGAGGCTCAATACCATCCATGTAATCGGGTGGAGTTGGTTTCCAAAAATGTTCTTCTTCTTTAATCGTATATTTAGGAAAAGTCCGAGTTTGATTGTAATAATCTCCCTTGGCCCAATCTAAAATATGCTTTGCAACCTGATCACCATATCTCTTGGAAGCTTTGAGAACTGAACGCGGTACTCCTTTGCCCTTAAAAATTTCATCAAGTTTTTCTTGATGTGAATCCATTTTATCTTCTGAAAAAATCATCGCTTTGCCGACTTCATTGAAAGCATGTAATGAGGCAATACTCAAATCAACTTTTTCATTTTCAGGCTCATCCAAAGGTTTTAAACCTTTTATTTGACCACTTAAAGACGAATATGAATCTTTATTTGCTAGTTGCATTATTTGATAAGCAGCGATTGAAGGGTAAACATATACTCTGCTGGCAACAGGTGGTGAAAAAATATCATACACGATAATATCAGTCAGGTTCTTTACATTCGACCGAACCAATTCTGGATCGTTAATCCTTACTTTATAGGACTCGTCTTGAGTACATGAAAAGGAAATAAGGAACAGTAAAACTAGAGGTAATATGTGAAATACTCTCATTGATTTTTTCTTAAGATAATTTAAATACAAAATTATTTTGGTTGGTTGTCAAGAGGCTGTTTTTTTAGAGTGTATGTATTTTTTTAATCTTGTTTCAAGTAACAAGTTAAAACTTTTATTAGATACAGAATCAATATTATTAATCATTATTTAGCCTTAATACTTTTATTAACTAAAAAGTTCTGTTTTTTTAAATAAAATCACTTTGAGGTTATTTGAATTCTTTCTTAAAAGTTTGGGTTAAATTTGTTTTAATATTAATATTGTTACCATTAATATGACATATTCATGAAAAATCTGACCTTAAAGGATATTGCAGCAGCATTAAACATTTCGGTTACTACTGTTTCTAAAGCGCTCAAAAACTATCCTGATATAAGTGTAAAAACTAGAGAGCGTGTAAAAGCATATGCTGAAAAAGTAAATTTTACTCCAAATTCTTTTGCTGCATATTTAAGAACTCATGAATCAAAAACTATTGGAATTGTCATTCCCCAACTAAATCATTACTTCTTCAGCAGCATTTTAAGAGGAATTATCTCTGAGGCTGAAAAGCACGAATACATGACTTTTATTTTATGTTCTGAAGAGTCCTATGACTTAGAAAAAGTTCAAATTCAACGTTTACTCAGTAAAAATGTGGATGGGATTTTTCTTTCCATAGCAGACAAAACCCACGATTTAGCACATATTCAAAATATCATTGATAATGGTACTAATTTAGTTATTTTCGATAAATACTCTAAGCTAACCCCATGCTCTAGTATTGTAATTGATGATCGAAAAGCTGCTTACTCAGCAGTAGAACACTTAATAAAAAAAGGTAAAAAACGTATTGCACATTTTAGAGGTCCTCTTCTTCCTCAAAACTCAATCGATCGATTCTTGGGTTACAAAAAAGCTCTGGAGGATCACAGTATCGAATACGATAAAAATTTAGTATTTATTTGTGATGAAATTAGTGACTCAGAGGGTTTCGATCATGCTCAGAATATCTTAGATCAAAAGCTGGATGTAGATGCTATTTTTGCAGTAGCCGATCTTCCTGCCATTGGAGCAATAAAGTGTTTGTTGGAAAACCACATTAAAATTCCTGATAAAATCGCTGTGATGGGCTTTAGTAATTGGATGATTTCGTCTCTTATTACTCCCTCCTTGAGCACTATCGATCAGCCTGGAGAATTGATGGGTCGTAAAGCTTTTAAGGTTTTCCTTGAAGAACGAGACACTAAAAAAAGAAATGAACCTGTTGTATTTCAAAAATATGAGATTGAAACAACTCTAGTCGAGCGGAATTCTACTTAGTTTATTTCAAAAAATTTATGTTACGGGTTAAACCTCCGTATTTGGTCCTCTTAACCGCACTATCCTTAAAAACTTTATGAAACGTTTCAGCTGTCAATTCCTGCCAATCCTTAGAAGTCATTTGGAGTAATTTGGGATGGGGATTAAATAAGGGTTCTTGATGTGGTTTTGAAAATTTATTCCAAGGACATACTTCTTGACACACATCACATCCAAACATCCAGTTGTCCATTTTTCTCTTAAACTCTCATGGTAAGGCTTCTTTGAGCTCGATGGTAAAATAAGAGATACATTTGCTCCCATCTACTTGATAAGGTTCGCTAATTGCATCTGTTGGGCATGCATCGATACATGCCGTGCAGCTTCCACAATGATCAGTTACTGGGTTGTCAGGTTCTAATTCAAGATCTAAAATCAGTTCTGCAATAAAGAAAAAAGATCCAACTTGCTTAGAGATAAGATTATTGTTTTTCCCAATCCAGCCCAAACCTGATTTTGCAGCCCATGCCTTATCCATTACGGGGGCAGAATCAACAAATACACGTCCATCGACCTCTCCAATATGATTGTTTATCAGTGATAATAATTTTTTGAGTTTATCTTTGATCACAAAGTGGTAGTCTTTCCCATAGGCGTATTGTGATATTTTTGGGGCTTCTGGATCTACTTGTTTCTCTGAAGAATAATAATTAAGAGTCAAAGAAATAACACTTTTAGCACCTGGAACTAAACGAGTGGGATCAAGACGTTTGTCAAAATGATTTTCCATGTAGCCCATTTTGCCATGCTTATTGCTATTCAGCCAGTTTTCTAGACGAGAAGCCTCCTCCTCCAAAAATCCTGCTTTTGAAATTCCACAAGAAAGGAAACCAAGTTTTAACGCTTAGTCTTTAATCCATTGTGCATGGTTTCTCGCAGACGTTTTCATTCTAGAATAATCCCTCTTGATTGTCTTTGATTCTACCCAGATGTTTGTAAGCTAATGCGGTAACTTCTCTACCTCTAGGCGTTCTTATGATAAATCCTTGTTGTATCAAAAAGGGTTCATAAACCTCTTCAATAGTTTCTCCATTTTCGGAAACAGCCGAAGCCAAAGTAGTGATTCCGACAGGTCCACCTTTAAACTTATCAATTAGAGTAGTTAAAATTTTATTATCCATTTCATCCAAACCATTTGCATCTACCTGGAGTGCTTTTAAAGCATATTGGGTTATTTCGAAATCAATTGTTCCATTACCTTTTATTTGGGCAAAATCACGTACTCTTCGCAATAAACCATTTGCTATTCTAGGAGTTCCTCTGCTTCTCCCTGCAATTTCGATTGATGCAGCGTCTATGATGGGAACTTCAAGGATTTCTGCTGAACGCTGAATAATAGTTGAGAGTAATTCGGTGTTGTAATATTGTAAACGACTGCTGATACCAAATCGTGCACGCATAGGTGCTGTTAAAAGTCCCGAACGTGTTGTTGCCCCAACCAAAGTAAATGGATTCAGGTTGATTTGTACAGTGCGTGCATTGGGCCCTGTCTCGATCATAATATCAATTTTATAATCTTCCATTGCTGAGTACAAATACTCCTCCACAATAGGACTTAATCGGTGTATTTCATCAATAAACAATATATCTCTGGGTTCTAGATTCGTCAGGAGCCCTGCTAAATCTCCGGGTTTGTCTAATACGGGACCAGAGGTCATTTTTATTCCAGCATCTAATTCATTTGCTAAAATATTAGCCAAGGTTGTTTTTCCAAGTCCTGGAGGGCCATGAAATAAGGTGTGGTCTAACGCCTCACCGCGCTGATTTGCTGCTTCAATAAAGATCTTGAGATTTGTCAGAATAGCTTCTTGACCTGCAAAATCATCAAAACTCAGAGGCCGCAAAGCCTTATCAAAGTCTTTTTCTTCCGGTGTAAACTGCTCGTTGCTGGGATCTAGGTTTTCGTTCATTCAAACAAATATAGTGGAAATCTTATTGCCGAAAGTATTTTCATTAAAGCATAAAAAAAGAGACGCTTTCACGTCTCTTCGTGTGTTTTTAAATAAAACAGCCTTTAATGCTGTAATTCTTCCTCACCATCTTTGAGAGGAACAATTTGAGAAACCCAATCCTCTTCTTGTCCTGGCTTGGAATAGTCGTATGCCCAGCGGTGAACTTCTGGAATAGCACCTGGCCAGTTTCCATGCATATGCTCTACAGGAGCGGTCCATTCCATTGTGTTGGATTTCCATGGATTCTTTTCTGCTTTCTTCCCATAAAAAATACTATGCAAGAAGTTGTAAAGGAAAACCAGTTGAGCCAAACCTGCAATTAATGCAAATATTGTGATTACAACATTGATGTCTGCTATGTCATCGAAGTATGGAAATGCTGTATTGGTGTAGTATCGTCTTGGTAAACCTGCCATTCCAATGAAATGCATAGGAAAGAATACCCCGTATGCACAAACTGCTGTTACCCAAAAGTGAACATATCCTAAATTTTTATTCATCATTTTCCCAAACATTTTTGGGAACCAGTGATACACACCTGCAAAAAGACCATACAAAGCTGATATTCCCATTACCAGATGGAAATGCGCTACAACAAAGTAGGTGTCGTGAACATTAATATCCAAGGTACTGTCTCCTAAAATAATACCCGTTAAACCTCCTGAAATAAAGGTAGATACCAAACCAATTGAAAAAAGCATTGCAGGATTCAATTGAAGGTTACCTTTCCACAGAGTTGTGATGTAGTTAAATGCTTTTACTGCTGATGGAATGGCTATTAATAGGGTTGTAAAGGTAAATACTGAGCCTAGGAAAGGATTCATTCCAGAGATAAACATATGGTGACCCCATACAATAGTTGATAAGAAAGCAATTGCTATGATCGAAGCAACCATGGCACGATATCCAAAAATAGGTTTTCTTGAATTTGTTGCTATGATTTCTGAAGTAATCCCCAATGCAGGCAGTAGAACAATATAAACTTCGGGATGGCCTAAAAACCAAAACAAATGTTCATATAAAACAGGTGATCCTCCTTGGTAGTGCAATACTTCTCCTTGAATAAAAATATCGGATAAGAAAAAAGATGTCCCAAAGCTACGATCCATGATCAAAAGTAGAGCAGCAGAAAGTAAAACAGGGAAAGAAACCACACCAATTATTGCTGTTATAAAAAATGCCCAAATTGTTAGTGGAAGTCTAGACATAGACATTCCCTTGGTTCTAAGGTTAATTACAGTTACAATATAGTTCAATGATCCTAGCAAGGATGAAGCAACAAAAATTGCCATAGAAACTAACCATAAAGTCATTCCCATTCCAGATCCAGGTTGAGCCTGGGGTAATGCACTCAGTGGAGGATAAATTGTCCATCCTGCAGCTGCAGGTCCTGCTTCAACAAAGAGTGAAATAATCATTATTACACTAGACAAAGCAAACAACCAAAAAGAGATCATATTCAATAAACCCGAGGCCATATCGCGAGCTCCAATTTGTAACGGAATCAAAAGGTTGCTGAAGGTTCCACTTAAACCAGCTGTCAAAACAAAAAACACCATGATGGTTCCATGAATGGTAACCAATGCAAGATAAACATTAGGATCCATTACCCCATCTGGTGCCCATTTTCCTAACAGTACCTCAAAAATTCCAAAAGACTTTTCGGGCCAAGCCAATTGCAAACGAAACATAAGTGACATTGCAATCCCAATAATTCCCATAAAAAGTCCGGTAATTAAATATTGTTTAGAGATCATTTTATGATCTTGACTAAAAATATATTTAGTCATAAAAGTCTCCTTATGATGATGCCCGTGATCCTCTTCTTGACTGTGCTGTACTGCTGACATATCTTATTTATTTGATTAATTATTGTATTACTTGGGCAAAAGTTTGCTGTTGATCCATCCATTTTTGATGTTCTTCTGGAGTCTCAACAATGATCTTCATTTGCATGTTATAATGTGATGCCCCACAAATTTTATTACAAAGCAAGATGTAATCAAAAACGTAAGGTTCTAAAGCTTCCTCACCGTTTGCCACCAATTCTTTACTATTCTCTACCCTTATTTTATTTATTTTTTTGACTTTAGCCATTACATCAGGGTCACGACGCATTTCATCTGTAGTTGTAATGGGTGTGAATGCAAATTCGGTAATCATTCCAGGAACACAGTTCATTTGTGCTCTAAAGTGAGGCATGTATGCAGAGTGCAATACGTCTTGTGAACGCATTTTGAAGATAATTTCTCTACCCACAGGTAAATGTAATTCCTGAACAACTAAGTCATCCAAGCCATTGGGATCAGTTGCATCGATACCCACTAAGTTTTTCCCTTCAAAGTCTTGTAAAAAACGAACGTTTGCATCTCCTAATACACCGTCTTTTCCTGAATATCGTGCTTTCCAGTTAAACTGCTGCGCATAAAGTTCTATTATCAAGCTATCGTCATCTTCTTCGACCGTCATGATATTAGTCCATGTGTACAAACCAAATAATATTAATCCTGCTAGTGTTATCACTGGGATAATGGTCCAAATGGCTTCAAGTCGATTATTGTCTGCATAAAATAATGCTTTCTTCCCCGGCTCACCTCTGTACTTGTAAGAAAAATAGTGTAACAAAGCTTGGGTAATGGTTTGAACGAAAAAAATCAATGCAAAAGAGATCCACATTAAACTATCGTAATCACTTCCATGCTCGGAAGCAGCTTTTGGTAATAAAACATCTCCCCATTCCCAAAAAGAATACAAGGTAAGAATGTAAAGGAATGCTAAAAAAGCAAACATCAATTTCCCTTGCATGTCGTTATCGCGATCGTTCGCTACTTGTGAATTATCTCTTGTTGTTTGAGACATTTCAAAAATTTTAGCAACTTGCCATAGGGATATAGCAATTAAAACAAGTACCGTAAGGGTTAATATTGCCGTCATTTATCTCTTTATATTTAATTTTATTAATAATGAAAACGTTCACTCTCTCCAATGTAAGGATCTCCTTTTGCAAGAAGTGGTGCTTTCGTTAATTCTGTAAATACTACGTAAAGGAATAGGCCTGAGAAAAATAAAAATCCTCCAATTTCAGCTATCCCAATGAACCATTGATCTCCAACCGCTGAGGGCATTATCATATTGAAAATATCCAAATAGTGACCCAATAGTATAACTATCCCAGCCATAATGATGAAGTAGTTTGTTCGCTTGTAGTCACTATTCATCAATACAAGTAATGGGAATAAGAAATTCATCACAACCATTCCAAAGAATGTTATGTTATAATCTTCTATTCGGGTGATAAAATAGGTAACTTCTTCTGGAATGTTTGCATACCAAATCAACATGAATTGAGAAAACCACAAGTAGGTCCAAAATACACTGAAACCAAACATAAATTTTCCTAAATCATGAATATGGCTATCGTTTACAAACTCTAAATATCCTTGAGATTTCAAATAAATAGTTATCAAGGCAATTGCAGTCACCGCAGATACGATCATACTTGCAAAGACATACCAACCAAACAACGTACTGAACCAGTGGGGATCAATTGACATGATCCAATCCCAAGACATTATGGATTCTGTTACTATGTAAAACACAAGAAATCCTGCAGAAATTCTGAAGTTTTTTTTGTGGTTCGAAATGTCTTTGGCTTCATCTTGGGCTAATGAAAATTTTCTTGAAAAGTAACGATACAATGTCCATCCTCCCAAAAAGAAAACAGCTCTTCCCAAGAAGAAAGGTAAATTGAGAAACCCTACTTTTCCAGCAATTAATTTATCGTGTGCAACTACTTCTGGATCCATCCAAATAAAGAGATGGTTAAAGTGCATTCCCGATAAAGCTAGAATAACAATCACAATGATACCTCCAGGTAACAAATAAGCTGTTATTCCTTCCATCACTCTGTAAAGTACTGGAGACCAACCAGCCTGAGCTGCACGTTGAATTGCATAAAATGCTAATGTCCCAAGAGAAATCATAAAAAAGAAAAAGGCTGCAACATAAAGTGCTGCCCAAGGTTTGTTTTGTAGCTGGTGCAATAAATGCTCATCATGGGAACTGTCGTGTGACTCTTCTTGCCCATGAGCTTCGCTTCCATGAGTTTCCTCAGCATGAGATTTTTCAGCGTGGAATTCATCAACATGAGTTTCTTCATGGTGATCGCTAGATTCACCATGACCTTCACCGTAATGCTCTGTAGCAGCCATGGCTTTTGCCTCTGCTACATTTTTTGGTGCTCCTAAGAAACCTAGAGCCAATCCAATGAATCCAAGTAACATAAGGACTCTGGCTATATTTTTTAGTTTATTTGGAAAAGTATACATATATTTTATCCTCTAAATTTATTTAAGAAGTTTTCCTCTTAGTTCCATAACATGCTGTGCAATTTGCCAGCGTTCTATTTCGTTTACTTGACCTGCATGAGATCCCATTGCATTTTTACCATACATCAAAACGTGATAAATAGATCCTTGGTTAATCTCACGATCAGCATAACTAGGAATTCCAAGAAATTTTTCACGAGTCATTAAGATTCCTTGTCCATTCCCTTTTTTGCCGTGGCAAACAGCACAATAAACTCCGTATAATTCTTTTCCAACTGCTAAATGAGCTGAGCTTTTCTCTAAGGGAGAATTTAGGTTTGCTTTTGCAGCTTCATATCCTTCATTTGTGTCAGGATAGTCGTAAGGTTGCCATCCTCTTGCGATTGATCCTTCTACAGGAAGTTGTGCCTCAATTCCATTGGAAAATGCATCTGAGTCTGCATAAGCCTCATACCCGACTGGGGTGTACATATTCGGAAAATATTGGTAGTTCGGTTTACTATTGTCTTGACATGAGCTTGAACCAAGTAAAAGTAAACTACTGAGTGTTATGTAAAGTATCTTTCTCATTATTCTTCGTAATTTTGAGGAATGTTAATCTCAATTGCACCTGTCTTTTTCAACAGAGCAGTCAACTCTTTTTCATTTCCGTTGATTTCAACCTCCATTAAAAATTTATCATCCGTAGTAAACGGATTTGGGTTTTCAGCTTCCTTAAAAGGCCAAAGTCTGCTTCTCATGTAAAAGGTTATAACCATTAAGTGAGCTGCAAAGAAAACTGTCATTTCAAAAATTACGGGAACAAATGCTGGTAGATTTGACAAAAAACTGAAGCTTGGTTTTCCCCCAATGTTTTGAGGCCAATCTTCGATCATTATGTAATTGATCATTGTTATTGCCACACCTAAACCGATACAACCGTAAATAAATGCCATAATGGCAATTCGTGTTCCGTCTAAACCCATTGCTCTGTCTAGCCCGTGAACGGGGAATGGTGTGTAAATTTCTTCGATGTGATGCTTCTGTTCACGGACTTCTTTAACGGCTTTCAAAAGCACGTCGTCGTCGTCGTAAAGTGCATGTAAAACTTGATTACTCATTTCCGTCTCTTAATTTTTTATAATTCTCGCCCGAAGACTTCAGAATTGTTTTTACTTCTGCTTGTGCTATTACTGGGAATGTTCTTGCGTACAATAAAAACAACACAAAGAAGAATCCAATAGTACCTATGAAGATTCCAATATCAACAAAGGTTGGTGAAAACATGGTCCATGAGGATGGAAGGTAATCACGATGCAATGAAGTTACAATGATTACAAAACGCTCAAACCACATTCCAATATTTACAACAATTGATATCACAAAAGAAAACATGATACTTGTACGTAATTTTTTGAACCACATAAACTGAGGTGAAAACACATTACAACTCATCATTGCCCAGTAAGCCCACCAGTATGGACCAGTGGCTCTGTTGAGGAATGCATATTGTTCATATTCAACTCCAGAGTACCAAGCAATGAAGAGCTCTGTAATATACGCTACTCCAACAATTGAACCCGTAATCATGATAACAATATTCATCAATTCGATGTGTTGAATGGTAATATAATCCTCTAGGTGCGACACTTTTCGTATGATAATTAATAGGGTATTTACCATTGCAAAACCAGAGAAGATTGCTCCAGCTACAAAATAAGGTGGAAAAATCGTGGTGTGCCAACCTGGTATTACTGATGTAGCAAAGTCAAAAGATACAATGGTATGAACCGAAAGTACAAGCGGAGTAGCTAAACCTGCTAAAACCAAAGAAACCTCCTCGAAACGCTGCCAATCTTTTGCTCTACCCGACCATCCAAAACTCAATAAAGAATAAATTTTCTTTTGAAAAGGTCTTACGGCACGATCACGAATCATAGCAAAATCTGGTAATAAACCGGTCCACCAGAAAACAAGTGATACCGAAAGGTATGTTGAAATTGCAAATACATCCCAAAGTAAAGGTGAGTTGAAGTTAACCCAGAGCGATCCAAATGAATTTGGAATCGGTAATACCCAATATGCTAACCATGGACGTCCCATGTGAATGATTGGAAATAAACCTGCTTGAATTACCGAAAATATGGTCATGGCTTCAGCAGAGCGGTTAATTGCCATTCTCCATTTTTGACGGAATAACAACAGTACTGCAGAAATCAAAGTCCCTGCGTGTCCAATTCCTACCCACCAAACAAAATTTGTAATGTCCCAAGCCCAACCTACGGTCTTATTTAGACCCCAGGTTCCAATACCTGTTGATATGGTGTAAATTATACATCCTATTCCCCACAAAAAAGCAGAAAGTGCAATACCAAAAACAATCCACCATTGATTATTTGCTTTGCCTTCAACTGGAGCTGCAACATCTAATGTTACGTCGTGGTACGACTTGTTTCCAGTTACTAAAGGTTTTCTAATAGGTGCTTCGTAATGCGAGGCCATACGCTATTGATTTATAATTTTTATATTAAGTATTTCTCACTTTAGCTTGGTACATCACGTTGGGTTTTGTCCCGACGCTTTCCAAAAGGTGATACATACGATCATTATCTTTAAGGTATGCTATCTCACTATCTTTGTCGTTGATGTCTCCAAAGGTCATTGCTCCACTGCTACAAGCACTTGAACAAGCTGTTTGGAATTCACCGTCTTTAATTTGACGCCCGTCTAATTTAGCATCAAGAATAGTTTTCTGTGTTTTTTGAATACACATAGAACATTTTTCCATTACCCCACGTGAACGAACCACTACGTCTGGATTCAATACCATTCGTCCTAGATCATTATTCATATGATAGTCAAATTCATCGTTTTGGTTGTACAAGAACCAGTTGAAACGACGTACTTTGTAAGGGCAATTATTGGCACAATATCTTGTTCCTACACAACGGTTGTATGCCATATGGTTTTGACCCTGACGTCCGTGTGATGATGCAGCAACAGGACAAACAGTTTCGCAAGGTGCATGGTTACAGTGCTGGCACATTACGGGCTGAAAAGTTACTTGGGGATTTTCCGAGGCTAGTTCCATTTTGCCAAAAGTTGATAAAGAGTCACTAAGACCATCAATATTATCTTTTGTTTGGTTATCTCCATCAAAAGTTGTTTGAGAAGAGTAGTATCGATCGATACGCAACCAGTGCATATCTCTTGATCTTCTTACTTCTGTTTTCCCTACTACGGGTACGTTGTTTTCAGAATGACAAGCAATTACACAGGCTCCACATCCTGTACATGCATTCAGGTCAATAGAAAGGTTAAAATGATGACCAATTGATCGATCAAAATTTTGCCACATATCAACTCCCTCAGAGGTAACCTCCTCTTCCATGTGGTTTTTAGATACCATCGGAATTGCATTCCAGTATTCTTTATCTTTTGTATTGAATACCTCTAAAGTAGTTTCCTTAACGATGTCTCCTCTTCCCATTAGGGTATTGTGCAACTGAACGCAAGCGAACTCATGAAATCCCTCGGCGAGGCTTATGCTTACATTTTGTAAATTGTTAAACTCATTGTAAAATTGAAAAGCATTCAATCCAACTTGCATTTCTTCTTGTAAACCTTCTTTTTTACCATATCCTAAAGCAAGACCAACAGATCCTTTAGCTTGACCTGGTTGAATAAGAACAGGAACTGTCAAGGTAGTTTCACCAACGGTTACTTTGGCATAACTTCCGTTCAAAGCTCCGTTAGCAACATTAACATTTTTTAGACCTGCTGCAGAAGCATCGGCGGCCGCTACCGTAATGTAATTATCCCAAGAAATACGCGTTATCGGATCTGGAAATTCTTGCAACCAAGGGTTGTTAGCTTGTTGACCATCACCCATTCCTGTTTTTGTGTACAAAACTAATTCTAGCCCAGTTGATTTTGCAGCTGCTAAAGCCGAAGCTTCAAAAACTAAATCAAATCCTTTATAGCTGTTTTGGTTCGTGTTTTCAACTACAAAGAAACCATCATGCAGGACTTGGTTCCATTTGGAGCTACTCAAAATGGATGCAGCCCAATTTTCTTGAATTGCATCATAATAAGTTTGGTTATTCCCCGTCCAAGAGAGAAGAACGTCTTGAAATTGTTTAGTGTCAAATAAGGGCTGAATTGTTGGCTGAGCCAAAGAAAAGTTGCCGGCTTTGAATTCATAATCACCCCAAGCCTCTAGATAATGCGGTACAGCTACAGTGTACTGAGATGCTAGTGCAGTTTCATCTTCTTTTAGAGAAAATACAACCGAAAGATCTAATTTTTTGAGTCCTTCTGCAAAAGCTGCACCATCAGCTAAGGTAAATACAGGATTTATACCCACAGTAATAAGTCCTCCAATTGAAGTGTTTTTTACTGCATTAACGACTGATGCTACTTCTTTATCACTTCCTTGTCTAATCAGTCTTGGTGTATCTACATTGATTACTTCACTCTGAAGATAATTATTTATTGCTAAAACTAATTTTTGAGCTCCAACCTCTTGAATACCTGAAACAACAACAGCTTTTGAACCCGCTGCCATGAGTGCTTCAATAGCTTTGTCAAGTTTTGACTGAATTCCTGCTTCCAACGAGCCAGTAATTTTATTGCCAGTTAAATTGGCATAGAGATGAGCCAGTATGTTTTTTTGTTGACTAGGGGTTGCAGGTACTCTAAAATCTGCTGCGGCACCACTAAGAGTCATATTAGCCTCAAACTGAAAGTGTTGAGACATCGTAGCTTTTCCATTATTTCTGTGAGGAACTCTGCTTTTAGAATAATCACTGTCATATCCTCCTCCTTGCCAGTCCCCTAGAATGTCAGCTCCCACAGAAACAATTGTAGCGGCTTTACTAAAATCGTAATCCGCTAAAGCTCGTGTTCCATAGGCAGATTCAAAAGCATCTAAAGCTGCGGATTCTGAAACTGTATCATACACAATGTGCTTTACGTTGGGGTAAGCAGCAATGAAATTTTGAATGATTTTGGAAGTAGTCGGACTCGCAAAAGTCTGAGTTAACAATACTACTTCTTTACCTGTAACAGCAAGTGCCTTCAATTTAGCTCCTACTTGAAGGTTTAAGTCTTCCCATGTTACGTCAGAACCATTTGCTTTTGGACCCTGTAATCGTTGGACATCGTAAAGAGATAAAACAGAAGCATGAACTCTAGCATTAGCTCCTCCAAACGAAGGTACATCAATGTTGTTTTCTATTTTGATTGGGCGACCTTCTCTCGTTTTGATTAGTACGGAGGCAAAGTCAAATCCGTTAGCGATAGCAGTTGCGTAATAATTAGCTATCCCAGGTCGTATTTGCTCAGGTTGAACAACATAAGGTACAGATTTAATTACTGGACCTTCACAAGCCGCAAGGGTTGCTGCGGCGGTACTGAATCCAACATATTTCAAGAAATCTCTTCGTGAAGTGTTACTTTCCTCAAGGGTCTCTGAGTCTCCTAAAAATTCGTTTACTGGAATGTGTTCAGCAAATTCTTTTTGCTTAAGCTGATCAATCATGGGGTTTTCACCTTTTAATTGTTCAGTACTTTTCCAATAGGTTTTATTTTCTGCCATAAGACAATCTTAGATTATTCTTTTTTTAATAGTGACATTTTCCACACTCCAATCCGCCCATTTGAGCAGCTGTGAGTTGTTCAACACCGTATTTTTTTGATAATTGTTCGTGTATCTTGGCGTAATATTCATTTCCTTCTACCTTAACTTTTGTTTCTCGATGACAATTGATACACCAACCCATTGTTAAAGGAGAGTATTGATACATCACCTCCATCTCTTCAACGGGCCCATGACATTTCTGACAAGCAATTTGACCAACTTGAACGTGTTGAGCGTGATTGAAATATGCAAAGTCTGGTAAGTTATGAATACGTATCCATTTTACAGGCTCTGTTACTCCAGTGTATTCTTGATTTTCTTCATCCCAACCTACTGCTGCATAAAGCTTTTTGATTTCTTTTGTGTAGAAATCTTTGGTGTATCCATTTTCTAAATCTTCTTCTCCGTTGTATTCTGCTATGTTCTGGTGACAGTTCATACAAACATTTAAAGAGGGTATTCCAGAGTGCTTAGATACTCGAGCAGATGAGTGACAATACTTACACTCAATTTCATTGGCACCCGCATGTATTTTGTGGGAATAATGGATCGGTTGAACAGGCATATATCCTTGGTCAACCCCAACTTGCATGAGGTATCCGTATACAAAATAAGCACTCGATAGTAGTAATATTATTACGGACATAAATACCAAGAAATGGTTTTTAACAAAGGCATCCCAAAGAGGTCTTCTAGGTTCTTTAACTTCCCTAGCCAATAATTTAACTCCGCTAGCTGTAGCAATTCTTTGTAGGGTCTTGTTTACAAGAATTAACATAACTACTAGAATAACAAAAACTGATGCAAGTGCTGCAAGTATAAGGTCGTTTGAAACTCCATTTGAAGCAACTGCAGTAGTATTTGCCTGAGCCTCTCCTGGTGGGGGTGGGGGGGGAGTATAGTCGGTGTAAGCTAAAATGTTATCAATATCTGCATTGGAAAGTTGAGGAAATGCAGTCATTACAGATTTGTTGTACTCTTCCCAAATGGCTATGGCTTGAGCATCACCAGATTTGATCATGGCCGAACTATTTTTTATCCAAGTATAGAGCCATTCTCTATCGTATTTAGAGGAAACTCCTTTTAACGCAGGACCAACAGCTTTTTTGTTGAGTTTGTGACATGCTGCACAATTTGAATTAAATAATTTTTTCCCTGCAGCGGGGTCACTCTCTTGGGCAAATAATTGGGGTATTGTGAGCATTGCTACTACGGTTACCGTGATTAATTTACTTGTGAAAAGAGCGTAAAGGTTTAATTTCCTCATGCTTGTGTGTAAAATTTGATATTAATCAGCTTGATTATTAACTTTATTTTAGTACAAAAATAAGACATAGACTTCGTTTGTTAAAAGGTTATGACTTGCACTTCCTTAATTTATATTCAGTCTAAATAGTTTGTTAATTTCATTCAACTTCTTTCATCAAATCACAGATTTTTATTTCTTTGTGTCATGAAAAAAAATAAATTCAACGCTTTATTATCATTGCTTCTTTTTGGGAGTGCTGTCTCAAATGTATTTGGACAAACCAAAACGGCTGTAATCAATCAGGATTTAAAAATAGAACGTATGGTCGAAATCAAGAAAAAAATTGATTCTGAACGCTATGATGCACAATATTATGCCATACAATTATACTATGGAAATCATACTGCTGCCAAAAATATTATTAGAAAATTTGAAATAAATTTTCCTGATACTGTTACTTCTTTGATTTTTGAAACTCCAAATTATAAAGTACGTGTGGGAAGGTTCAAGGACATCAATAAAGCAAACATATTGCTCGAAGAAATTAAAAAAACATATCCAGGAGCATTTTTACTTGAGCCTAATAATTTATAAGGTTTTCTTTACGGCTACTTCTTGGTAGAACTCAATCACATCTTCAACTTGAATGTCATTGTAGTTTTTGATTTGTAATCCACAATCATATCCTTTGGCTACTTCCTTAACATCATCTTTGAAGCGTTTCAAGGAACTTAATGCTCCTGTGTATTGAACAATCCCTTCTCGAATAATGCGAATATTTGAATTGCGATAAATTTTACCTGTTGTTACCATACATCCAGCAATAGTACCTACTTTGGATATTTTAAATGTTTCTCGAATCTCTGCATTTCCTGTAACTTCTTCTTTCATTTCAGGAGAAAGCATTCCTTCCATCGCATCTTTTACATCGTTAATTGCATCGTAAATAATTGAGTAAGAACGAATGTCTATTTCTTCTTTTTCAGAAAGCATTCTAGCATTACCCATCGGACGAACATTAAATCCAATAACAATTGCATCGGAAGCAGAAGCTAACAAAACATCAGATTCTGTGATTGCTCCAACACCTTTGTGAATGATATTTACTTGAATTTCCTCTGTTGATAATTTCTGGAGAGAATCTGTCAATGCTTCCACAGAACCATCAACATCTCCCTTTAAAATCATATTGAGTTCTTTAAAATCGCCTAAAGCAATTCTTCTGCCAATTTCATCTAAGGTAATGTGACGTTGAGTACGTACATTTTGTTCTCGTATTAATTGTGTTCTTTTGGCTGCAATTTGTTTTGCTTCCCTTTCATCTTCGAGAACATTGAAGTTATCCCCTGCTTGCGGAGCACCATCTAAACCTAAAATAGAAACTGGTGTTGAAGGTGGAGCAAATTGAATTGTCCTACCTCTTTCGTCAAACATGGCTTTAACTTTTCCACTTTGTTTCCCAGCAAGTAAATAATCGCCAATTTCTAAAGTACCGGTTTGAACAAGAATTGTAGATACATATCCGCGTCCTTTATCTAAATAGGCTTCTACGACCGTTCCTTTAGATTTTCTATTTGGATTTGCTTTCAATTCAAGTAGCTCGGCCTCTAGCAAAACTTTTTCTAATAATTCTTTTATGCCTGTACCCTTGAGAGCAGAGATCTCTTGGGATTGAACTTTTCCTCCCCAATCCTCTACCATTAGATTCATTTGTGCAAGAGCTCCTTTGATTTTTTCTGGATCTGAAGTTTCTTTATCGACTTTATTAATCGCAAAAATTATTGGAACACCAGCTGCCTGAGCATGACTAATTGCTTCTTTGGTTTGGGGCATGATATCGTCATCCGCAGCGATAACAATTATGGCAATATCGGTTACTTGAGCACCACGAGCACGCATAGCAGTAAATGCCTCATGACCTGGAGTATCTAAAAATGTTATTTTTTGTTTATTCTTGAGAACTACAGAGTATGCACCAATGTGTTGGGTTATTCCTCCTGATTCACCAGCGATAACGTTTTCACTTCTGATGTAATCCAACAATGAAGTTTTACCATGATCAACATGTCCCATGACCGTAACAATTGGTGCACGAAGTTCTAGGTCTGCTGAATCTTCTACTTCCTCCTCTGTAAAACTTTCTTCAAGATCACTCTTCACAAAATCAACCTCAAAACCAAACTCCTCAGCTACAATACTCAAAGTTTCTGCATCGAGTCGTTGGTTCATAGTTACCATAATCCCTAAGGACATACAAGCGGAGATGATTTCTGTACCACTAACTTCCATCAATGTAGCTACATCACCAACAGTAATAAATTCGGTTACTTTAATGATCTTACTTTCGGCTTCAAGCTGAGCTAATTCTTCTTCTGTCTTTTGTCGGTGTTGAACACGCTTATCTCTTCGATATTTCGCTCCTTTGGATTTGCTAGACTTTCCTTGAAGCTTTTCAAGAGTTTCTCTAATCTGCTTCTGTACCTCTTCCTCTGTTGGCTCTACCTTGGGTATAACTGCTGGACGATTGGGTCTTCTTTGTTGACCAGAACCTCTTCGATTGTTTTGAGGTGTTGAAGTTCCGGGTTTTGGAGTTGCAGGCTCTTTGCTTATTCTTTTACGCTTTTTTTTGCGAGCATCTTCTACACTTTTTTCTTTCTTATTGAAAGAATCTAAATCAATTACCATTCCTGTTTTCTTGGGTCCTGATAATTTGGCGTAATTAGTTGCTATGGTACTATCTACTTCTGCAGTTGTACTTTCTTCTTTAGGGTCTGAGGGATTATCTTCTTTAGTTATAGCTTCTGTTTTTTTTAAAACAGTTTTAGAAAATTCTTCTTTTAAAGTCTCCTTTACTACAAGTTTTATTTCAAGAGCTTCCTCTTTTTGAGAGGTTGCTTTTTTTGGTTTAGTTTCCCCTTTTGGTTTAGCTGTTTCTTTTTCAGTAACCTTTCCAACTGTATTTTCTTCTTCTTTTTTCTCGGTAGAAGAAGAAACTTCGGGAGCTCCAGGTTTTGTTGTGTTCAAATCAATTTTTCCAAGAGCTTTCGGGCGGTTTAGATTTGCGCTAGCACGAATTACCTCTTGCTTTTCAAGGCGCTCTTTTTCACGCTTTTGTTTTTCGAGTTCTAATTTTACTTGCTTCAAACGCTGCACTTCTTTCTCTTTTCGCTTTTCCTCGCCAATTTCAGCAGAAGCATCTTTCTTTGATTTATCATTTGCAAATTCATCCAACAATACCTTGTAAACCTCTTGAGATATTTTTGTTGTAGGCCGCGCCTCTACATCATGTCCTTTTAGAGCAAGATGTTCAATAGCTCTATCCAGAGAAATATTCAATTCTCTCAAGACTTTATTTAATCTTATTGTTGGTTGATCAGGCATACTTATTTTTTCTTGGATTCAAAAATATGGAATTAAACTACTTAAAACTAATCTTCAAATTCCTCTTTTAATATTTTAAAAACTTCTAATATTGTTTCTTCTTCCAAATCGGTGCGTTTTGCAAGGTCAGATACTTCTAATTCCAAGATGCTTTTTGCGGTATCCAATCCTACTTTCTTGAATTCGTCAATTATCCAAGATTCGATTTCGTCGGTAAACTCACTTAGTTCGACGTCTTCTTCTGCACCTTCGCGATAAACATCTATTTCAAACCCTGTAAGTTGACCTGCAAGACGAATATTATGACCCCCTTTCCCGATTGCTTTAGACACCTCTTCTGGATTTAAAAAAACTTGAACACGCTTGTTTTCTTCATTGATTTTTAGAGAATTAACCTTTGCTGGTGAAAGTGAACGCGTTATGAAAAGTTGAAGGTTATTTGTGAAATTAATAACATCAATATTTTCATTTCCTAGCTCTCTAACAATTCCATGGATACGAGATCCTTTCATCCCAACACATGCCCCAACTGGATCAATTCGATCATCATAGGAGTCAACAGCAACTTTTGCCTTTTCTCCTGGAATTCGTACTACTTTTTTAATTGTAATTAAACCGTCAAAAACTTCAGGAATTTCTTGTTCAAAAAGTTTTTCTAAAAATTTAGGAGATGTTCTTGAAAGAATAATTCTTGGTTTACTTCCTCTTAGTTCTACAGATTCAATAATTCCTCGGACATTATCGCCTTTGCGATAAAAATCTGCTGGAATTTGTCTGTCCTTGGGAAGGATGAGTTCGTTTCCATCATCATCCAAAAGGATAACCTCTCTGCTTCTAATATGGTGAACTTCTGCCGTGTAAAGGTCTCCTTCGAGATCTTTGAATTGTTTGAAAATATTATTACTATCGTGTTCAAATATCTTAGCAATCAAATTTTGACGTAATGATAGGATAGATCTTCGACCTAAATCAATCAGCTTAACTTCCTCTGATACATCTTCCCCAACCTCAAAGTCAGGTTCAATTTTCTGAGCATGTATTAATTCAATTTCTTGGTTTGGATCTTCTACCGCACCATCAGCTACAACAACACGGTTTCTCCAAATCTCTAAATCTCCTTTATCGGGATTGATTATAATATCAAAATTATCATCCGAACCGAATTTACGTTTTAGCGTATTTCTAAAAACTTCTTCCAAAATAACCATCAGCGTTACTCTGTCAATTAATTTTTCATCTTTAAACTCAGAAAAAGAATCAATTAGTGCTAAATTTTCCATTTTGTTATTGCTAAATTATTTAATAATCACTCTCGCTTTTTTAATTGATGCGAATGTAATTTTTTTTGTTTTTTTTACAGTTAACTTACCCTTTCCAAAAGGTTTTGGCTCTCTGGTTTCCCATTCTAGTGTGATACACTCTTGATCAGCCTTAGTCAAATTACCTTTAAAAATTTCGTCATCAAGGCTAATTACTTCTAATGTTCTTCCCTTGTTTTTTTTGTACTGCCTTGAAATTGTCAATTCAGAACCTACTCCTACTGAACTTACTTCCAGAGAAAAATCGTGTTCTTCTCGATCAATATTGTGCTCTATTTGTCGACTAACTGACACACAGGATTCCAATGTTACCCCTTCATCTCCGTCTAATAGAATAACAATACTTTTGTCAAACCCAATTTTTAAATCTATTAAAAATAAGCTAGGGTTTTTGTCTAGGGCTACTTGTAAAAGTTTGGTTACTGTTTTTTTAAAATTCATTATAAAAAAAAAGGGGACTTAAAGTCTCCTCTATTTTTTTGTTTAAAAATCGATACAAATATAATTATTTTTTGTCATTTTGTTATTTAACAGAATGTTTTTTTTTGTTGAATAACCTTGATCTTTAATAATTAACAATATTATCCGTTTTTACCTGGGTATATTTTGTCTTTTCTTAACCATGAACATCTTTTCTCAAATAACCATTCAAGGTGAAATTTTTTGATTAACAAGTAGAAATTTACCTAGAGCAAATGTTATTATTGGTGGAACAACCCTAGGAGCTGTTTCGGATCAAGATGGTGAATTTAGAGCATTAACTTGTTTACCGTAAATCAGAGAACTAAAAGATTTTCCTGTTTTATCTCCATATCTATCAACTACATCAACAGATGACCATTTTTGCCCAAAAGATACAGCAGGAACTAACAGTAAAAGAAGAAGTAGCTTTTTCATATTGTCTAATTTATTAATACAATTTAAAAAAACTGTTTTCAAAGCTTGTTTATATCATTTTATACTGACGATTAATATTGTTGCATACTTTTACGGATAAGACTTTTTTAATTTAAAAAAGGATTGTAATAAATATCTAATATTGAAAGAATACGAAATGGATCTTTTTTATTAAATGATATTAATTCTTTTAAAGACTCTAATTCATTTCTATTAAAAATTAAACATAAATTTTGTTGTGATGTTTGAATAGGGATTTTTCGCCTTTCTAATGTTTCACAATATTTTGTTTCCCAATATCCAATGTCAACATTTTCAACCACATTTTGAAAAGCAATTAATTCACTTGGAGTAAAGTCAATATATATATTATTAAAAATTAGATGAT
>MDSY01100451.1_pt1 | contig 86498 bp, 85 predicted proteins | sample 811131 | NCBI WGS metagenome assembly MDSY01 (sample SAMN05326643, study PRJNA326480) | marine metagenome | isolation source: seawater | place: Atlantic Ocean: South West | collected 2010 | reverse complement strand
TTTGCTTGGTCAATTCGGAAGAACTGAAATAAATTTCAAAAGTTTTTCCCACTTCGCCATTAGCATCTCTAACTAGGTCAAAAACAGCTCCAGCTCCCATTGAGGTCTCTTCAACCCCATAAAACTTTGGCAGCATTTCCCAGCCAATTTGACGTTTTTGTAAAAACTTATAATACGCTTGTTCTCTCCTTGTTTCTTCCTCTCCACGTAAAACGACAACTTTGATGCAGCGGTCAGAATCATCTGGGTGAATATAGCACTCCCTATGCAAGCCTTTTCCAATCATTGCTTCAGTTTTAAGCTCAATCAATTTTATAACCCTTTGGGTTTTGAGTTTGCCAATGCCAAGCATCCATCACCATTTCGGACAATTCTTTTTCTGCTCGCCAGTTCAACTTCTCATTGGCAAGAGCAGGGTTCGCATAACATTCAGCTACATCACCAGATCTTCTATCAACTATTTCATAAATAATTTTATGGCCACAGGCCTTTTCGAAAGCTTTAATCACTTCTATGACACTATGCCCATGCCCCGTACCCAAATTATAAACTTGGCAGCTTTCTCCCTTACTCTCATTTCCAACAATTTCTTGTAGTGCTTTAGTATGACCTTTTGCCAGATCTACAACATGAATATAATCACGAACACCAGTTCCATCGATAGTAGGATAATCACCACCAAAAATGAGTACCTTATCTCTTTGCCCCATTGCCACTTGAGAAATATATGGCAATAAATTATTTGGGGTGCCATTAGGGGCCTCACCAATTAAACCACTCTCATGTGCACCTATTGGATTAAAGTATCTCAATAGCACAACTTTTATATGAGATGCATTAGCAACATCTCTTAAGATCTCTTCAATCATTAATTTCGTGCGACCATACGGGTTGGTCGCTCTAAGAGGAAACTGCTCCGTAACTGGAACTGTAGCAGGATCACCATAAACTGTAGCCGATGAACTGAACACAATATTTCTAACTGAAAACTGCTCTAGCATCTCAAGTAATACCAGAGTAGAAGATATATTATTTTGATAATACTCCAATGGCTGTCTACATGAATCTCCCACCGACTTAAGCCCTGCCAGATGGATAACGGCATCAATTGTATGCGTTTCAAAGACTGTCTTCACTCTAGCTTTATCTTGTAAGTTTATTTGATAAAATAACACGGTCTTTCCAGTTATTTTCTCAACTCTGTTTAATGCTTCTTGAGAGCTATTAGATAAATTATCAATTACTAATACCTCAAGTCCAGCATCAAGGAGTTCTACACAGATATGACTACCTATATAACCGGCACCACCTGTTACTAATACAGTCTTAATTCTGCCTCTCCCTAATATTCTCATTGTTTTGCTTTGCTTCTGCCATTTGCTCAATGATAGCAGCTGCTTTTATCGGCATACTATATAAATCTTCTTGCTCTGCATAGGCCAAAGCATTCTTGGAAAAACTTTTTAATCGCATCTTATCGAGCATCGTTAGCAGCTTAAGTTCGAATTCATTTTGATTAAAAGGCCTATCTGTCACTAAGCCTGCTCTTGCATTCTTAACATGCTCTGCATAGCCACACTCACCTGCTACAAGAACGGGCAAACCTGAGGCTATTGCCTCTAAAATCACTGTGCCAGTATTTTCTTTACGTGCAGGATGTAATAACAAGTCTGCACCAAGTAAAAACTGTGGTATGTCATCCCGACCACCAAAAAACTGTACTTGGTCAGCAATGGCTAATCGGTTTGCTTCTTTTTTATAAGGGCTGTTATCACCCTCACCTATAATAAATAAGCGTGTTTTTATCCGTAAATTTAATGGCAAATTGGCTATCGCATGAATTGACCGGTCTATGCCTTTCGTTTTAAATCCTGTACCAACTGCCAACATCAATAACTCGTTGTCAGCTATGCAGAATTGCGTGCGAAAACGCTGTCTCTGGTGCTGCCAGTCATCTGGCCTCCGCCTATTATCACTGATGCCTGGAGGCAACATAATTAACCTTTCATCAGGCGTATCATAATGTTTTTTAAACAGGTCTCGTTGAATGTCAGAAATCATTAATGATACGGTATGACTACTTTTGCTAAATACCCTATTTTCACACTTTGAATAAAACTTCACCCGAGGACTAAATTTTGCCAAAAAGTAATCTCGCTGATTTTTGACCCGATCTAAATAACAAGGATCAGCTGCATAATAAATATCTAGATCTGGAATTTTATTAAAGCCAATCACCAAGTCATAATTCTCGCCCAGTAATTTTGACTTTAATTGTTCAATGTAGCTGGCAACTCTACTATGATTACTTCGCCCTTGAGTCTGAATTACTTCAATATTGAAACCTTCGGGCACATCCCCTTGACTCTCCATTACAAAAACATCCACCTGATAGCCATGAGCGCGACAAATACTCAGGATACTGACGAAGTCACGCGCCAAGCCTCCATAGGGGAAGAACTTATACAAGCAAACAGCTAATTTCATACAACATTCTCTTTTATCACGACATCATTGTATCTATTCTCTCCAATAGTTAATACATAAGATATTTTTATCTCTTTCCGTTATCATAAATTATTAACATTTAACAAAATTTAGAGATTAAATTTGTCTGAGATAACCTTTAGCATCATTATTCCTAGCTTTAATTATGCCCACTACTTATCAAGAGCTATCTCTTCTATACATCAGCAAACAAATAGTAACTACGAGATTCTAATTGTTGATGACGGTTCAACAGATAACACTCGCCATATTTCCGAGCAATTGATCTCGCAATATCCCAACCTTCACTACTACTATCAAGAGAACCGAGGCCCCGCAGCAGCCAGGAACCTGGGTGCCGTTAAAAGTATAGGTCGATATATAATCTTTCTTGATGCTGATGATGAGTTACTTCACGAGGCCCTTCACGAATACAAAATAATGATCGACGCCCACCCTAAAAGACATGTTTTTATTGGCGAACATGTCACCCAGATGACGACAGGAGTGCTCAAAAAAAGTACGCCACAAGACCTGAGAATAGAAGGAAAAGAACAACTATTCGCCGCCTATTTATTCGGAAAGGTTTCAATTTCTGCTGGTGCAATCGCAATACACCACTCTGTTTTTAAAAGTATTAAATTCCCAGAAGAACTCCGAAGCACCGAGGACATACCTTTTTATGCACAACTCTTAGCATCATTTGATACAGTGTTTATAGCAAAACCTTTGGCTAAAATTCATAAACACGATGATAGCCTAAGGCATAATTACTATCATGGTGGCAACGTTGGTATGGCATTAGTTGACAGTATTTTTGACCCCTTAGTACTCCAGCCAAAACTCCAGAAATTTAAGCAACGCTATTACGTGAAAAGGTGCCTATCATTATCAGGCTTAGCTTTTCGTGCTGGTCAATATAGCCATAGTCGAAAGTGGTATTTAACAGCGGTTAAGACTGATAAGCGAGCTTTACTTAAGCTTTCTCGGCTTAAAAGATTCATTGTAAGTTTTTTAAAAAATGATGTGCCTATAAAAAGTTCAGCTAAAAAATAATTGACTCAAGAATTTTTTTTATCTTAACGTCCCGCCAGTTTGCTAAGAAGCGTACCTGATCTTTATAAAATGCTTTTTCAAAAGCGAATTCATATCGATGTTGCTTCATCGAATCCAAGTCAATTAATGTTATTTTTCCACTATCACCAATTAAAAAGTTGCTTGCTTTCAAGTCACCATGACTCACTTTTGCCTGTCTTAAGCAGCTAAAAATATGTTGAAACTGTTTCAACTCACTATCAGTTGGGACTCGCTGCTGATAAATAGAGGACAATTCCACAGCAGGTGTATATTCACAAATATAATATGCTGTATGCCGTAACCCAACAATCCTATTTTCAATGAACCCAATTGGATTAGCTGTAGATATACCCAATAACTTTAATAGATTGGCATTTTTCCATGACGCGGCTGCTCGACTTGCTCTAAAGCAACGACGCATGAAATGCCATTTACTTTTTAGATTATAGCGTTTAATGACCAGTTGCCTCCCCGCCACTTCAGCTCGAACTATAGTTGCCGACTTACCTTCTTTTAATAATTCACCTTCAGCAACAATTTTTTCAATATCTAATATGAAAGACTCAACCTCACCACTAAGGAAGTCACTATTAAAGGCCCACTGTCGGCTTGCATTATTTTGATAAACTGTATCTGTACAATTTCTGAAACATTTCTTTAGGTAATTATTTTTACGTTTCTGCCATGCCTTATTTGTGAGCTGAGCAAGGCGTGCACGCGCTCTATTGTTATAGCCAGAACCTCGCTCTCGATAATATTGCTTTATATGAGGGTGTAATAAACCTCTCTCATCAAATGTAAACTGTGCAATCAATCGCGCAATATTGTTCAGGCTTGATATCTCGTTTAGTCCTTGACCAGGGCGTTGTTTTTTTATTGACCCCAAATCTATTAAGTACAACTTACTATCCGCTAATAAGAAATTGTCCAAATGAATGTCATTTTGATAGATTCCATAGGAATGTAACTTACTAATACAGTTGAATAAAGCACCTAACTGCTCATTTCGACGGGAATCATCAAGTTGTAATAATGTTTCCCCATTATTGCAAAACTGGTAAGCAACCATCAAACAGCCCTGCTGGTTATAGCCTGAAAATAACCTTTCAGGAACCAATACTCCCGCTTGTTTCGCCAGTTGATAACCTTGATATTCACGTTCTAATTCACGTTGCCCCTTTTTTGCCGATGCAAAAAATTTGACAGTAGCGTGATGTCGTTTTGATTTAGCCTCAACAACTAAGCGCTTGCCCGGCAATAAACGTAATACTTTTTGACATTCAAATGATTCTTCAAGTGCTTGGATCGTAAAGGGCACAGTAAGATTTTTTTGCCCTTGTAAAAAGCTCCTGATCGGATTGAGTTCTTGATTGATTGCAGCATTATTTGCAGATCGCATTTTATCGGCTCGAAACCTAACTTTATTCCAAAAACCACCCTGTTTAGAAATAATGTCATGCAAATTAAGTCCGGAGTATGTTTTTGCAAAACGAATTAAGTCACGACTAGTTAAAGAAACATCCATTGCAGAGAAATATAAAGCGCCTATATCTTTAACTAACCACCGTTGCTCAACTTTCCCTGTCTGCCGAATTATCGCTCTGTGTAAATCAATCAGAAATAACTTCGTATCAGCAGTAAATGTATTATGTTCAACAAAACCTTTATCTAGCAAAAAGTGACAAAGATAGTAATCCCGATGGTTCATACCATTTTCATGCATGGTTTTGCTTGTGAGAGCCAACCTCTCAATCAAAGCCTTTTTAGTATTAAAAGTCGGTGGTTTCTCAGTCCAATATTGACCAAGCTGCTCAAGACTGACGGTATCACTTAAGTCATCGGTAATGACAAATGATTCTATCTTCGCTGGGTTAAAGCCTCGCTTCCCATACCCCGCTATACTCATGGTATCAATATCATGCTTTTCTAAGAACTTAATAGCTTCCCATTCATTTTTCGCACTGATAATTGGTTTACGAAATTGTAATAAATTTTTGACGATTTCGAGCCAACCTACACCTTGATGATATTTAAGAAAATAACTTTTCCCGGTAACTTCAAATCGTAAGGTTCTTCGACCTTCTTTGTGGCGAAAAATATCACCTTTTAACTGCTTTACCGCGGAGAAAACATCTTCTCCTCGCCATAACTTTCCTAGGTCCAACCGAAGGTAAATGTCCGATAACTTCATTGTATTTTAGGCAAGGTCTCTGTTATTTAAAAATTATGCTGCGAGCTTATTACACAACATATATTATATAATCTATATTCAGTACTAAATAATACCATCTGACCAGTATAAAGAGGTAAATCGTGTCATTTAAATCTACTGTTATTCGCCACCAAATTATGGTTGAAGGTCTCCTTTCTCTTGAGCAACAAATTAATGATCTCGTTGATAAAGTTGAAAACACCCTTGCAGATGGAAATAAAGTGTTATTTTTTGGTAATGGTGGCAGTGCATCTGATGCTCAGCACTTAGCCGCAGAGTTTGTGGTGCGCTATTACAATCAGCGCGCGCCACTCGCAGCTATTGCGTTGACCACTGATACCTCTATTTTAACAGCTCACGGAAATGATTACAGCTTCGACACTATCTTTGATAGACAAATTCAAGCACTGGCAAAACCAGGAGATATTGCCATTGGTTTATCAACTTCAGGTAACAGTGCTAATGTCATTAATGGTCTTATCACTGCCAAAAATTCGGGCTGTTGGACTTGTGCTTTTACAGGTAAATCTGGAGGCAAACTACTAGATAGTGCAGACAGTTGCATTCAAGTTCCTACTGATGAAACAGCACGCGTTCAAGAAGGCCATATCATTATTGGCCATTGGTTGTGCGAAGCCTTGGATCAGCGCGTAAGCTGATTAGGGAATATATATGACACCTCAAATAATTTCATCAGATGTCGTTATTATTGGCGCAGGTATCGCCGGTTTATGGCTCCATAACCGTCTCAACCAAATGGGATTTCATGCTGTTTTATTAGAAAATGATACCATTGGAAATGCTCAAACCTTAAGCTCTCAGGGCATTATCCATGGCGGAGCTAAGTATGCACTCAATGGCATATTATCTAAAGCAACACAAGCGATAGGCGATATGCCTGCTCGCTGGCAAGATTGTTTATCAGGCAGAGGAGATGTTGATTTAACTGGAGTTAAGATTCTCGCTAAGCACCAGTTGATGTGGTCAAAAGATAAATTATCATCTAAATTGTTATCTTTTTTTGCCAGCAAAGCTCTAGCTAGTAGAATGCAAACTGTCCCTAAATCGGAACGCCCTAACTTATTTCAGCATGCTGATTTTAAAGGTACACTCTATCAGCTTGATGAACCAGTTTTAGACATTCTTAGCGTTTTAAAATGTCTAGCAAAACCCAATCAAGACCGCATTCTCCACTACCCAAAAAACTGGCCAATAACATGGCATCACGAAGGTGAAAATATACAGTCTATCCAATTAGGTGACGATACCATCATCAAAGCACAACACTTTGTCCTCACGGCAGGTGAAGGTATTGAAAAAATATTGCGAACACTTGATTTTTCAAAGCCCGATATGCAACTTAGGCCACTACAAATGGTGTTATGCAAAGCAAAAGATAAAAAAAACTCCTTGCCAGCCATCTACGCTCATAGCCTTGGATCTGGTTCAAAACCAATAGCTACGATCTCAAGTCATGCTGATGATGAGGGTAATATTATTTGGTATATCGGTGGTAATATTGCTGAAGAAGGCATGAACAAACCTCTATCCCAACTGAGCGCTGAAGCAGAAAAACTCTTAGCACAGATTATGCCCTGGTATAAACTTCCTAAACTTTTATGGGCTGGACACTCTGTTAATCGAGCAGAGCCAAAACAATCAAGTCTCACCAGACCTGACAGCGCATTTGTCGACTCTAAACATAATGTCCATGTTGCTTGGCCTACAAAATTAGCGCTTGCGCCCGATTTGGCTGATCAAGTCATAAAACAACTCACAAAACAAAATTTACAGCGAAAAGTCCACAAAACTACTAATAAATTAAGCCCCGCTGTAATTGGTGACACCCTTTGGAATACCGCTTTCAAATGAGCGAATATTTAACACAAAGAAAAAAGATTGCAGAAACGGGTCTCTCCATCTCACCACTTGGCCTAGGAACTGTAAAGTTGGGACGTTCCGCAGGTGTAAAATACCCCAACACGTTTAAAATTCCAGATGACATGCAAACCCTCAACTTGCTATCTCAGGCTTCAGATTTGGGCATTAACTTAATTGATACGGCTCCCGCTTATGGCAATAGTGAGGAACGTCTTGGACAACTTCTTCCCAAACTCAATCAAGAATGGGTAATTGCTACCAAGGTTGGAGAGCTCTTTAATGCTGATTTAGAACAGTCGCATTATAACTTCACAGCTGAATTCATTAAACAAAGTGTTAAGCAAAGTCTTAAAAACTTACGACGTGATGTGCTAGATATTGTATTAATTCATTCCGATGGTAATGACCAGCATCTTATCCAGCATCTAGGTGTTTTGGAAATCTTAAATGATTTGAAAAAGCAAGGACTTATTCGTGCAACTGGCATGTCAACTAAGACCATTGACGGGGGGTTATTAGCACTGCAACAGTCTGATATTACTATGGTTACGCACAATTTAGGCTACCAAAAAGAACAGGCAGTCCTTGATCAAGCAGCAGCTACTAATAAAGCAGTTTTTATTAAAAAGGCCCTAAACAGTGGGCATTTAGCTAACTCCTCTTCTGTTGTCGACCCTGTGCAAGCTAGTTTTGACACTATTTATCAAAACTCAGCAGTCACAAGTATTGTTATTGGCACGATAACACCCAGCCACCTTATTAGTAACGTGAGTAAAGCAGTCAAAGCACTAAAAAAAGTTTCTGACACCGTACTGTTGAAATAACCCTTCAACTTCCCAATAGCAAATAGCTTCGCTTTAAGCGAGGTAATAAGAGCAATACTTTATGTTATTTGTTCTCTTCCAATCTTCTCGACAATTGCCGTAGTAGAACAATTATCTACCAGTCCCATTACCCTAACCTCACCACCATAACCTTCTACAATCTGCCAACCCACAACATTCCTTTTATCATAATCACCACCTTTAACTAGAATGTCTGGCTGGATTTCTTTTAATAAGGCCTCGGGGGTGTCACCTTTAAAGCAAGTAACCCAATCGACAGAAGATAAACCAGCTAAAACAGCTAATCTTCTATCTACCGAGTTTATCGGTCTTCCTTGACCTTTAAGCTTAGTAACAGATTCATCAGAATTTATAGCCAAAACCAAACGATCACCTTGGGCACGGGCTTGCTCTAAATAGCTTACATGGCCCGCATGAAGAATATCAAAGCAGCCATTAGTAAATACCACTTTTTCACCGCGTTTCTTTGCCTGTTGTAGTGATAGTTTGAGTTGTTCGACTGTAACGACACCGGCAATACTATGATCAGTATTATTATCACCCTGATGCCGTTCATATTCAGTTTTAAGTTCCGGTTCGCTTACTGTCGCAGTTCCAAGCTTACTGACTACAATACTGGCTGCTACATTGGCTAAGGTGACTGCCGTTTCAATTTCTTCACCTGCAGCTAACACAGCTGCAAGTGTTGAAATAACTGTATCGCCAGCCCCCGTAACATCGGATACTTCTTTAGCAATAGCAGGTAAATGAAATACAGCCTGATTGGGCCGAATGAGTGACATTCCATATTCACTGCGTGTAATCAATAAGGCTTTTATATTTAGTCTAGAGATCAATTTTTGTGCCTTTTCTATCAGATCTGATTCTGACTCTACCGTACCGACAATAGCTTCAAATTCTGTCATATTTGGAGTGATTAGGTCCGCACCCCTGTATTTACTAAAGTCATCACCTTTGGGGTCGACCAGCACAGGTATCTCATGCTCCTTTGCCAGTTGGATCCAATGCTGAGGAGAAGTTAGTGTCCCTTTATTATAATCAGACAGTATCATCACGGCAGTTTCAGCGATTACATCATCCACGATAGGTTTTAAGGCTTGCCATTCGTTGGGTGGAAATGGCATTTCAAAATCCATTCGTAATAATTGCTGGTGATTACTAATCACGCGACGCTTAATAATAGTATTGGTCGTTGAATAATGAAAAACACAGTCAACACCCACTGCATTAAGTCGTTGTTGTAATATATCAGCTGCTGGATCCTGACCTGTGATGCCGCAAACCATACATTTGGCACCAAGAGAGGCTATATTCATAGCAACATTAGCCGCCCCTCCAGGTAAGTCTTCTACACGTTCAACATTGACAATAGGGACAGGGGCTTCCGGTGAAATCCGTTTGACTTTACCGTGATAGAAACTATCTAACATTAAGTCGCCAATAACTAGTATTTGCTTACCTTGTAGATTGGGAAAAATAGGTTTCATAAAGGTCTGTTTTCACTCGCTCAAACGTAGTTATAAAATAATTATATAAGCTCATTGTGCGGGTAAAATAGCTTTGAGTCTATGCCAAGCCGTTTCGATTGATATCTCACTCATACATAACGGCTCCCCATTAATAGCTTCTGGTCTTGGGCAGGTCCTCTTGTAACAAGGCGCACAACTCAATTCGCTAACAATATGATATTGATGTTGGCCTACTGTACCAACCAAATCTCTATCGGTTGCCCCATAAATTGTTTGAGCTGGGATGCCCGCTACAGCTGCCAAATGGGCTAGTCCTGTATCACTGCACATAGCACCATCGGCTCGAGATGTTAAAGCTGCGACTTCATTTAATGTAAGCCTAGGTAGCGCATAAGCTTGCTCATTCACAGCAGCAATCTGTTGAGCACGATGATACTCCTCATCATTACCTGAGGGTAATAAAACAGAGTAGCCCTGTTCAACTACCTTACTTACTAGCCCCTGCCACGAGGCAAGTGGCCAAATTTTACTCAACCAGCTAGCATTGTGCACAAAGATCAAATATTTTTTCGGTAACACAAAGTTTAAATTTGGTAAATCATACTGCTCAAAGTCAGCACAATAGTCCGGTGGCGTATCAGTTAAAGGATAAGCTAATGCTTGGGATAAGATTTGTCTGATTCTTTTTATTGCATGTTGGTTTGCAGGAATGGCATAGCGATGCTTGTATGCCTTGTAGGCAAATTTTTCACGGCAATAACCCTTATCTAAACCATGGACCTCACCTTTGTAAAACCAAGATACCGTTGCACTTTTCATATTATTTTGGAGATCAATAACTAAATCATAGTCATGCTTGTTTAACTCACGGTTAAATTGACTAAACAGACCCTCTCTCCATGATTGAATGACATTTTTTTTCCACTGTCTGTGTGCTGTAGTAATTACATTTTTAACTGCAGGATGCCAAAGAGGGACTTCAGAAAAATTCTTATCAACAACCCAGTCAAACTCAATGTCAGGAATTGCTTTAAAAGCATCTGTCAATGCCGGTAAAGTATGCATGAGATCACCCATTGAGGTGAGCTTAATAATTAAAACTCGCATCATTTATGCTACTGAAACAGTCAAAGGTAGCTCTTGATGCTGCTGTAAAATCATTAAAAATGCATTAGGATCTTTAACTTGAGTCAGCTCCCCCTCACGTTGAAAATACTTATCTTCTAGCCGAGATAACCAAAAACGAAGCGCTGCCGCTCGTAATACTAAATTCCAATGTGTTCTTTCTGCCTTGGTTAAGGATCGCTGCTCAATATAGGCCGACATCATAGCTTGGTAGCGTGTCGTCTCTAATAGACCAGTTTCATCCACACACCAATCGTTAATACTGATAGCTAAATCATATATTAAATACTCATCACAGGCATAATAAAAATCGATGATACCTTTTAATTCATCGCCATCAAATAAAGCATTATCTCGAAATAAGTCAGAATGAGTAAGGCCAAAAGGTAAATTTAATTCTCCATAGCCAGCTTGAAAGCGAAGTTCATCACTCATTATTTTAGCTGCGGTGCTACCCAACAAGGGTAGTAGCTTTTCCGCTTTCTGTTGTCTCCACCGTCCGCCGCGTTGGGTAGTATGTCGTCTTCCAAATTGAAGCCCGGCAACATGCATTCGTCCAAGTACTCCTCCAATCGCCTGACATTGACCAACACTTGCGACATCGCATACACCTCGGCCATCTAGTCTCTGGACTATAGCTGCAGGTTTATTTGATAGCATTTTGAGGTAACGACCTTTTTTATCAGCTTTCGGGTGTGCAGAGGGAATGCCATTCTCGAAAAAGAAAGTCATAACTTCTAGAAAATATCCCATTTCATCAAATTCATGCTGTTCGAACAAAGTTAAAACAAATTTACCTTGTTCAGTCGTAACGAAATAATTGGTATTTTCTATACCATCGCTAATGCCCTCGAAAGACAATAACTTGCCCACGGAATAGTCGCTCAAAAATGCGACTAGATCTTTGTGAGTTACTTTTGTATAAACTGACATAAAAAGTTAGTATCTTTACTTTCTTACCACTTAAGCAAGACCCAGCTCGGAACCAGCAAGCCAGAATCAAGTTCGTGCTGTGTAGTTTCGAGAGAGCCGTCACTATCGGTATCGGTTAAAAAGTATGGAAAACCTATAGTTGGAGTTATTTTTATCATATAAAGTTTACCAAATAGGCGATATTCTTTAAATGTACGGTCTTTTTTTTGAATAACATTAATGTCAGGTTCAATAGTTTGACCGTCCATTAATGCTTCGGGGATAATAGGTTCCTCTAACAGTTCCTCAGCCATGCAAACATTAGATGACATTAATAAACCAACTACGCATACAATAACTGACTTGTTGAACATATTATATATCCCCATTTTTTAAGATAACGATAGCATTTTCGATGCTATGATTAAAGCAAATCTACTTAACTATATTAATGAAGACGTTACCCTATGACTGAGTCTAGCCCTTTTGTTCTTGTTGACGGTTCCTCCTATCTCTATCGCGCTTATCATGCTATGCCTGAACTCACAAATAGTAAGGGCCAGTCTACTGGCACAATTTATGGGGTCGTTAATATGTTGCGCAAATTATTACGTGACTACCAACCCAGCCATATCGCAGTAGTTTTCGATGCAAAAGGTAAAACATTCAGAGATGATATATTTCCCGAATATAAAGCTAACCGGCCACCAATGCCAGATGATTTGCGCGAGCAAATAGAACCCATCCACGCAATTGTCAGGGCAATGGGTTTACCACTATTGATGGTTGATGGTGTTGAAGCTGATGATGTCATTGGAACTTTGGCACAACAGGCCACTGAGCAAAGTATTAAAACCGTTATATCAACTGGCGATAAAGATATGGCCCAACTGGTCAATCAGCATGTAACCTTAATTAACACCATGAGCAACACCTCAACTGATGTAGCTGCTGTACATGAGAAATATGGTATCGGTCCCAATCGTATTATTGATTATCTGGCCCTGATGGGTGATAAAGTCGACAACATACCCGGCGTTCCTAGTGTTGGCCCCAAAACAGCCACTAAGTTATTGCAGCAATATGACAGCTTGAACGGCGTAATTGCGCACGCAGATGAAGTGCAAGGTAAGATGGGAGAAAAACTACGTGAAACAGCACCTAAACTACCATTGTCTTATGAGCTAGCAACGATTAAATTGGATGTTGATTTGGAGGGTGACACACCAAACAATTTAATCGCCCAAGGTATTCAGTACGAAACCTTATTAGGTTTATTCCAACATTTAGAATTTAAAACATGGACCTCTGAATTAGTCCAAAAAAACAACTCCGGTAACATGGCCGCCACCGCAGCTCCCAAAGAGAGTGATAATCCGGCGCCAATACAGACTGTCGTTGAGCAGAACTACGAAACAATTCTAACCGAAGAACGTTTGCAGCACTGGCTTAATGCTTTAAAATTATCATCCTTATTCGCCTTTGATACCGAAACTACAAGTCTTGATTACTTAAATGCTCGTATCGTCGGGTTATCATTCGCAATTGAGATTGGAACAGCAGCTTACTTACCACTCAAACATGATTATCTGGGGGCCCCAACACAACTGAATTTTGAGCGTGTCCTATCCTTATTTAAGCCTTTATTAGAAGATCCTAAACAGCATAAAGTAGGACAGAATTTAAAATATGACCGCCATATTCTGCTAAACCATGGTATCAATTTGCAAGGTATTGAACACGATACAATGTTGCAGTCTTATGTGCTTGATAGCACTGCCACACGCCATGATATGAATTCATTAGCAGAAAAATACTTAGGCCGTACCACCATACATTTTGAGGATATCGCTGGTAAAGGCAAAAAACAACTGACGTTTAATGAGATTGAAATTGAACAAGCCGCACCTTATGCCGCTGAAGATGCTGATATCACTTTACAACTTCATCAAACTCTCTGGCCACAACTTAAGGCTATACCCAACTTACTAAGTTTATATCAGGCATTAGAAATACCCTTGTTACCCGTCCTTAATGCATTAGAACGTAACGGCGTTAATATTGATATATGGATGTTGCAACAACAAAGTGATGATTTATCAAAAAAAATTGTGGACTTTGAACAACAGGCCTGGACTATTGCAGCAGAAGAATTTAATTTGGGGTCCCCTAAACAGCTCGGTGCAATTTTATACGAAAAGCTTAAGTTACCGATCCTAAAAAAAACACCGAAAGGACAGCCCTCCACTGCTGAATCAGTGCTACAAGACTTGGCTGATGATGGTTATGAACTACCACGAGTTATTATGTCCTTTCGCAGCCTAAGTAAACTAAAGTCAACGTATACAGATCGCTTACCAGAACAAGTAAACAAGTCGACTGGACGCGTTCATACCTCTTATCACCAAGCCGTCACAGCAACCGGACGTTTATCTTCATCTGACCCTAATTTACAGAATATTCCAATTCGAAGTGAAGAAGGTCGTAAAATTCGTGAAGCTTTTGTCGCTCCTGAAGGCTACACTATTTTGGCAGCAGATTATTCTCAAATAGAACTCCGTATCATGGCTCATTTATCTCAAGATACGGGACTATTAAAAGCTTTTGCTGCTGGAGAAGATATTCACCGTCATACTGCTGCAGAAATTTTTGGCGTTACTCTTGATAATGTAACTAACGATCAAAGACGAAGCGCTAAAGCGATCAACTTTGGTTTAATTTATGGCATGTCAGCACATGGCTTATCTAAACAATTGAATATCGAACGTGGCCAAGCGGTAGACTACATGAACACTTATTTTGAGCGTTACCCGGGCGTTAAAAATTATATGAGTAGTACTCGTGATCAAGCAAAAATAGATGGATATGTTGAAACTTTATTTGGCCGACGCCTATATTTACCTGAAATTAATGCTAGTAATGGTATGCGACGCCAGTATGCTGAAAGAACTGCAATCAACGCTCCCATGCAGGGTACAGCAGCAGATATTATTAAGCTTGCTATGAACTCTATTCAGAATTGGTTAAACTCTGAACCTGCAGATATACGTATGATAATGCAAGTTCATGATGAATTGGTGTTCGAGATCCCGACCGAACAACTCGATAGAGCAAAGGAAATTATTGAAGACTATATGGTCCAAGCAGCAGAGCTATCCGTTCCACTCGAGGTAGGCATTGGAACCGGCATAAATTGGGAGGTCGCTCACTAGTCCTTTTCCTAATATTATTTATTCTTAGCCCGAGGGTGTGCACCGTCATAAACCTTAGCTAAATGTTGGAAGTCAACGTGAGTATAGACCTGAGTCGTCGATATATCAGCATGCCCCAATAGCTCTTGTACCGCGCGCAAATCACCGGTAGCCTCAAGCATATGTGATGCGAAAGCATGTCTTAATCTATGCGGATGAATATGATCAGATATACCCTGCTTTTTTCCCCAAAATTTTAGGCGTTGCTGGATTGACCGGACCCCCAACCTACCCCCTTGCTTGGTTATAAATAACGCAACTGCTTCAAAAAGACCTTCTTTATCTCTGTTTTCTAACCATAGCTGAATAGCTTTTAATGCTTGTCCACCTATTGGTAATACTCTTGCCTTATTCCCTTTACCCGTGACATAAACTAATTTATCAGCCAGATCGATATCTCGGCAATCTAAACTCGCTAATTCTGCTAACCGCAAGCCAGACGAATAAAATAATTCCATCATCGCTTTGTCTCGACACCCAATAAACGATTCTTGTTCCACGTGATCAAGTAGACCACTAACTTGGTCCACATCTAGGGTTGAAGGCAATCTCTTCCCCGCTTTAGGGGCTTGTACTACTTGAGCAGGATTCGTTAGTACTTTCTCTTCCCGAATCAAATAACGGTAAAAACTACGTAGTGAAGATAAGTGTCGTTGAATTGATCTTGCCGATAAACCCTCACGGTTAAGTTGGGCAATAAATAAGCGAACCTGCTTAGTTTTCATAACATTCCACATCGACAAGTCATGCTCTCCCATGAAGATAATACATCGATTTAAATCACGTTTATAAGCCGATACAGTATGAATGGACATTCTCCGTTCCTGCTCTAGATAGAGCACAAACATCTTTACATCTGTTGTTAACTCATTTGCCATTGTTAACTTGATTATGCATTTTAATTAAACGCATCAAAACTTCACCTAAAAATGCAAGATAATCAGTTGCCATATCGGAATGGAAACGGTCTTGGTCATAACTGGCAATCGCTAATAATCCACAGCAAGGATCATGACCTATTGGTAGGCAAGCAATCGAAGCTACTTTATTTTTTACTTCAGTAAATAAAACTGTTTTTTGTGCGTTAGACAGTCGCCCACAAACAGGGTGCCCCCTCTCAAGAACTTTATCAAATACAATCAAACTTTCATCATCAATATGACATTGCGTTATATTTTCTAAACCTTCTGGTAGTACGTACTTAGACTCGCTGTAAAAAAGTCTTAATCCTATCTCGTCAGCGTTGAACTCCTGCTTAAGCTCAGTCATAAGCAGAGGTAATAACGAGTTCAGATTGTTAGTATCAAGTAACCTTAAACAGAGCCCATGGACTCTCGCTTCCAATTTGGTATTTTGACGCGCGGTGTCGATCAAGGAGTGTAATTGTTCTTGCAACTGATTATTACGGGCCTGCAGTCGCTCTGTTTGGCGTTGAGATAAAGAAATTGCGCCTGCAGGTGCTGACGAAAGAATTAAATGTTCGAGCCCATCAGGATGATGTAAGAAAAACTCAGGATTCGCCTCTAAATAAGCTAATACCTCTTCTACTCCTATTGGCTGTTTAATGTCGCCCATTCGATTTCCCCATCAAATACATGCATTGCTGGCCCTGTCATCCATACAGGCGCTTGTTGACCTATCCACACTATATCAAGTTCACCACCAGTTAAACTAACTTTTACTTTGGAATCCAACAAACCAACCTGTATACCGTGGACTACGGCAGCACATGCGCCTGTGCCGCAAGCTTGTGTTTCACCTACACCACGCTCATATACACGCACTATAACCTCATTTTTATTCAAAACTTGCATAAACCCCACATTCACGCGTTCTGGAAAATTCTTATGGCTTTCAATCATGGGTCCCAAGAGAGCAACATCCGTGGTGCTAATATCATTAACTATCATTACAGCATGCGGGTTACCCATCGAGAGCACGCCCAGACAAACTTTTCGAGCATCTGACAATATTAAGTCATAAACTTTTGCTTGGCGCTCAACTTCAAAGGGTATTTGTTTTGGATCGAACTCGGGAGGCCCCATCTCAACAGTGACAATTCCCCCAGCTTCTTCCATTGTGAGAGTGATAATGCCAGAACTCGTTTCAACGACTATCTCTTTTTTCTGCGTTAAGCCTTTGTTATAAACAAAACGTGCGAAACAGCGTGCGCCGTTACCACATTGGCTAACTTCCCCCCCATCTGAGTTAAAGATACGATATTTAAAATCAATACCCTCACTCTTTGACTCTTGAACCATCAATAGCTGATCACATCCAATACCTCTGTGTCGATCGGCAAGAAAACGACGTTGAGATATTGATAGGTCAGCACACTTTTGGCTTAATGCGTCAATAACAACAAAGTCATTACCTAAACCATGCATTTTACTAAAAGAGAGCATATCACTCATTATGGCAAAACCTGCTCACCGGCATAAAGCGAGCCTAGCGTTTCGCGCTCACGAATACAGTGCATCTTTTCACCATCAATCATAATTTCTGCAGCACGCGGGCGCGAATTATAATTTGAACTCATTGTAAAACCATAAGCACCCGCTGATTTAACAGCAAGTAAATCATTCTCTTGAAGTGCTAAGACACGCTCTTTTCCCAGAAAATCACCCGTTTCACAAACCGGCCCAACTATGTCGTATTTCTGCTCAGCAATATTATGATTAATTTTCACCGATTGAATAGCCTGCCAAGATTGATATAAGGCGGGGCGTAATAAGTCATTCATCCCCGCGTCAACAATCGCAAACTGACGTTCTTCTGTCACTTTTAGATATTCGACTCGTGTTAGTAATACACCTGCATTACCAACTATTGCCCGACCAGGCTCCATCAAAACCTCTAATTTCCTGTCACATAATAATGCCGATAACGCCTTGGCATATTCGCTAGGAGTCGGAGGTGATTCTTCCTTATATGTAATACCCAGTCCGCCTCCAATATCTATATGACTTAGATGAATTCCAAGTTCTGTCAAACGATCAATCAGAGCTAAAACGCGGTGTAATGCATCGACAAAAGGCTCCACCGACGTCAATTGGGACCCAATATGACAATCAACCCCTATAATGTTGATGTGAGCCATTTCTTTTGCTTGAAGATAGGCCTCTTCAGCCTCATCAATGGCAATGCCAAACTTGTTTTCTTTTAATCCAGTTGAAATGTAAGGATGTGTTTGCGCATCAACATCTGGGTTAACCCTAATGGATACTGGCGCTTTACAGTTTAGCTCAGAAGCCACTTTATTAATCCGTAATAGTTCAGATATAGACTCCACATTAAAACAACGGATACCTTCTTGCAGCGCGAAATTTATTTCTCTAACGGTCTTCCCGACACCAGAAAAAACTATCTTATCTGCCCGACCACCAGCAGCCAACACACGTGTTAATTCACCACCTGAAACGATGTCAAAACCTGATCCAAGACGCGCGAGCACATTAAGTATTGCTATATTAGAGTTGGCTTTGACGGCATAACATACGCAATGCGGTAGTGATGAAAAGGCCTCATCAAAGGCGAGCCAATGACGCTCAACCGTTGCTCTTGAGTATACATAACTTGGAGTTCCAAACTCCTTAGCCACATCCGATAAAGCTACGCCTTCGGCAAACAACTCATCTGCCTGATAATGAAAATAGTCCATCTTTAATTTACCAAACGGCTCAATTCAGTGACTGTATTATCTGGTAAATATAAGTCACCTTTTTGTCCACAGCCACCAATCAATCCTATTAGGAAGATAAAAGCCAATAACGTCGCATAATAATTGAATTTTTGCATTCATTTTACTCTTATAATTAGTTCTCTAAGGCAGTATAGCGATTAATGGTTTGAGACGCTATTTACCAACATTCAGGAAGTTCATTTTTTTCACTAATCAGCCTCCAATTCTTTTTTATTAATTTTGTTAATAAAGGAGGTCTCACTAATAATTACAGAACCAACATCAACTAAATAAAATTCAATAATGCATAGTGCTGTTTAGCTCGACTAATAAATGCATTTTGAAGTTGCCCGACCATTAGACACCACTTTCGGATACTATAAGTAGTCATAAACTTCATCATAACTGGAAAGGCATCCTAATATGACTTGTTTTTCTTCAGCCTGAGGTCGCTTAAACGTTATGCTCAAAATAGGACTTACTGGAGGTGTTGCAAGCGGCAAGTCGACTGCCTGCAATATTTTTTCACAACTCGGTATCGCCGTTATAGATGCAGATGAAATTGCACGTGAACTCGTTGAGATTGGCAAGCCTTGTTATCTGAATATTATTAATAGTTTTGGGACAGAGTTTCTATCGAAAAACCAACAGCTTGATCGCGCTAAATTACGCCAACTAATTTTTTCTGACCACTTAGCTAAACTACAATTAGAAACAATCCTACACCCTACCATACGCCGAGAACTTATTAAGCGTAGCAAGAAAGTTGAGTCCGCCTATTGCATTCTAGCAGTCCCACTGTTAATTGAAACAAATATGGATATTGCTATTGATCGTACTCTTGTAATTGATATTACAGAAAAAAACCAGCTTGACCGCCTATGCAAAAGAGATCACCTTGCGCCAGCGTTGGCCTATAATATGATCAATCAACAGTCTTACCGCTCACAAAGATTAGCCAAGGCCGATGATGTAATATCTAACAACACCGGTATCCGAAAGCTAGAAAACTCCATCAAACTGCTCCATGAAACTTATCTTAAAATAGCAACTTGATTACTGGAAAGTTGCCAGCCATGACTTTGTCATGGAGAATGGTATTTTTGCTAATAACGTTCACTCATTTTTAATGACTGCAGCCAATCACATTATCTACGAACAACCGCTTAATGAGCGTATACGCACCTTTCTCAGGTTAGAATTCCTATTCTTGCGAATAAATAAAGCTCTATTAGGTGATTCTGAGCAAGAAAATAGAGATGTTGTGGATAACTTGATGAGTATTCTCTCGGTTTTCGAACGCAATGACCTCAAGTCAGAGATTATCAAAGAGCTAGAACGTCTTATTTCAGCCCTTTCAGTACTTGAGGGCAGTCCTGGGGTCGATAGCCAAATGCTTGAGAAACTATTGTTCGAATTAGACCAGATTATTGATAGCCTACACATTAATAAAGCAGCACTTGGTCAACAATTACGAGATAGTGATTTTTTATGCGGTATCCGCCAACGCTCAAGCATTCCCGGTGGTACCTGTGATTTCGATATACCTAGTTATCATTTCTGGTTACAACATGTTGATTTTGCCACCAGAAAGCGACAGCTTTTAGCGTGGTCGGGCCAACTTTCACACATCCACAATGCTATTGTCACGACACTACACCTTATCAGACAAAGTACTGAATTTTCCCCAGCCACAGCTCTATCAGGTTTTTACCATCATAATTTAGATGGTAACCAACCTAACCAGTTAATTCGTATTCAGATTCCTTCGGAAGCTAGCTATTTTCCAGAAATCAGTGCTGGGAAACACCGCTTTACTGTCCGGTTTATGCACTTTGATATTGAAAAGCGCTCACAACAAGCAAACGAGGAAATTAAATTCTCTCTTAGCTGTTGTTCAATATAGTCTTTATACTGAAATGGTTACTATTGTTAAGTGTCCACAATGTCAAAAAGCAGTCACATGGGATGTAAATGCTGCATGGAAACCCTTTTGTAGTGAACGTTGCAAGCTCATTGACCTAGGTGACTGGGCAGAGGCTAATCATAAAATTGTAGGTGAATCAGCAGCCAGTATTGATTCTGACGATATAGATAGCGTTACAGATTATCACTAAGCTAAGCATCACCTGCTGTTAAAATCCCATGTTCACGGGAGAAAGTCAGCATTCTATTAAGCGGGACTAATGCTCGTTGTCTCATAGCCTCATCAACTTCTATAACACTTGTTTGATCACGCAGTGCTTCGTAAAGATTAATTAGTGTATTCATAGCCATCCATGGGCAATGAGCACAGCTTTTACATGTCGCACTCTTATCACCTGTGGGGGCTGGAATCAATCGCTTATTAGGCGCGGCCTGGCTCATCTTATAAAATAAACCGTGATCTGTAGCAATGATCAACGTATCTGACACTGAACGTTGCCCAGCCGCAATAATTTGCTTCGTTGAGCCGACAAAGTCTGCTTTAGCGATGACTCCTTCGGGCGATTCTGGATGGACCAAAACTTCGGCCTCAGGATACTGGGCCATCAATAATTCAAGTTCATTTAGCTTGAATTCATCGTGCACAACGCAATAGCCCTGCCAAAGCACCATATCTGCGCCAGTTTTATTGTTAATATATTGCCCTAAATGACGATCCGGACCCCAAATAATTTTTTTTCCGTCGGCCATTAAGTTTTCAATAATTGGGATAGCATTGCTTGATGTCACAATCCAATCTGCTCGAGCTTTCACTTCTATACTTGTATTGGCATAAACCACTACTTCATGATTAGGGTACTGATCACAAAACGCACTAAATTCATCAATCGGGCAACCCAGATCTAGCGAACATTCCGCTTCTAGCGTTGGCATAATTACTGTTTTTTCCGGGCTCAATATTTTGGCCGTTTCCCCCATAAATCGAACACCACAAATTACTAATTTATCAGCTTTGTGTTTAGCTCCAAAATTAGCCATATCGAGTGAGTCAGAGACATAACCACCAGTTGCTTCAGCCAGTGATTGAATGTCATCATCGACATAATAATGTGCAATCAATACTGCATTTTTTTCAACTAATAGGGCCTTTATCTTTGCAATATAATCATTTTTTTTGTTTCATTTAACCACGGGGAAGGCTTCACATTATCAATGATTTCATCAATTTTTACTTGCAATGCTTGAGGTACTTTTTCAGCTAAGCTCATGCTGTTAACCCTGAATATCGCATATACTTGGCAATGCCTTTATCGCATTGATAATGGTTTTATTCGCTATTGGAAAGTCGACAGATTCCAAGTCGCCTACAGCACACCAACGTAGTGTTTGACCTTCTGCACCATATGCTTCACCTGTGTACTCAGACACATGCCAGACATCTAATAATACAGATTTATCATTGTAGTCATGTGAAATTTTTATTAAAGGCACCGCATTAACTACAACCAAACCCAACTCTTCTTTTACTTCTCGTTTTAATGCCTCGGGGCTAGCCTCCCCTATTTCTACTTTACCTCCAGGGAACTCCCATAGTCCACCTAAATGTTGGTGTGCCTGACGCAAGGCAATTAATACCTCTCGCTCGCTGTTTATGATTATTGCTACTGCTACATGTATGTCTTCTTTCACAGCTTATTGTGCCTTGTCATCCACCAACACATATAATGCACCACAATAGGGACATAGAACTTCACCTTTCTCATCTATTTCCAAAAAAACACGTGGGTGTGCATCCCAACCAGACATTGAGGGCATAGGGCAGCTCAATGGTAAATCTATTTTATTTATTTCATAACGTCGCCCTGGCGGCGTATTCGATATTGATTCACTCATTTTTTTTCGTCCTCTTCTACAATGAGGTTATTTGTCTGCACCGTCCAATACTTTTGGCGACTTTCGTATACGAATATTTAGTTCTTTTAATTGCCTTTCATCAACAGCACTAGGTGCGTTGGTTAAAGGACAGCTAGCGGACTGCGTTTTAGGAAACGCCATGACTTCACGAATAGATGATGAGCCTGTCATTAACATTGCAAGACGATCTAGACCAAATGCTAAGCCACCGTGAGGTGGGCAACCAAACTTTAATGCTTCAAGTAAAAAACCGAACTTATCATTGGCTTCTTCTGAGTTAATTCCTAGTAACTCGAATACCTTGCTTTGCACATCGGCTTTGTGAATACGCATGGAACCACCACCCAATTCAGTTCCGTTGAGTACCATGTCATAAGCGCGTGATAGACATGCACCCGGGTCACTGTCTAACAAAGCCATATCTGATTCTCTGGGTGCTGTAAATGGGTGATGTAGAGCTGTCCATCGATCTGACTTCTCATCCCATTCAAACATAGGGAAAGCGACAACCCATAAAGGCTGCCAGTTGCCAGAGACCAAGCCCAGATCATGACCTAATTTGACTCGTAATGCACCTAAAGCCTCATTTACGACGCTAGATTTATCAGCCCCGAAAAAAACTAAATCCCCTGTTTTGGCCTCTAACCTTTCCATCATCTCCATGACAATCTCATCTGGTAAGAACTTTAGGATCGGTGATTGTAGGCCTGCTAGACCAGCACTAGTATCATTAACTTTAATGTAAGCCAGCCCTTTTGCTCCATATATACCAACATATTTGGTGTAATCATCAATTTCTTTACGGCTTAATGAAGCACCATTTGGTACCTTTAAAGCAGCTACCCGGCCTTTGTCATCATTAGCAGGGCCCGAGAATACTTTAAAGTCGACCCCTTTCATTAAATCATTGACGTCTACTAACTCTAAGTCAATGCGTAGGTCGGGTTTATCGCTACCAAACCGAGTCATAGCATCATGATAAGTTATACGTGGGAAAGGATTTGGTAAACTTTCGCCAAGCGCTTTATCAAACAAACTTCTAATCATTTCTTCCATCATCACCATTAAGTCTTCTTCCTCAACAAAAGAAGTTTCAATATCAAGCTGGGTGAATTCTGGTTGCCTGTCGGCTCGCAAGTCCTCATCACGGAAACAACGAACGACTTGGTAATAACGATCCATACCAGACACCATTAACAACTGTTTAAATAATTGTGGCGATTGTGGCAGTGCGAAAAAGCTGCCTTCGTGTGTACGGCTCGGGACTAAATAATCACGAGCACCTTCTGGTGTCGCTTTAGTTAAGATCGGTGTTTCTATATCCAAAAAACCATTAATATCTAAAAAACTGCGTAAAAGGCTAGTGATTTGAGAGCGGAAACGTAGTTTTTGTAACATTTCTGGTCGGCGTAGGTCGATGTAACGATGCCTTAGACGGACATCTTCACTCACTTCAGCTTGTTCGTTAAGTGGGAAAGGCGGTGTTTCAGAACTATTAAGAATCACTAATTTTGTAGCGACAATTTCTATTTTCCCGCTTTTTAGTTCCTCATTATCACTGCCTTCTGGCCGACGACGAACCACACCTTTTATTTGTAAGACGTATTCACTTCGTACGCCCTCTGCAGCCGAAAAGCTCTCCGCATCTTCTGGATTGCAAACAACTTGCACAAGGCCTTCACGGTCTCTTAAATCAATGAAAATAACACCACCATGATCTCGCCGGCGGTGCATCCAACCTGCGACAGTGACAATTTCACCTGCTAGTGTTTCGTTAACATCGCCGCAATAATGGCTACGCATGATCTTTCCTAATTTTAGCTTAAATTAATCTTATTTAATGTGACTTGTAGTCAAATTAAAACATGTCTTTTTGCTTTTATATAGCATCTCTTATGAACTTATGAGTTGGGTGTGGATGCTTTCTTAACTAACTCATCTTTTTGCCATTGTGGCACAGCCACACCCAATGAAATAATCATTTTGAGGCCATCCTCCACAGCCATATCAAGCTCAATAACTTCTGCTTTTGGTACCATAATGACAAAACCTGATGTTGGGTTTGGCGTAGTTGGAATAAACACACTAACTACATCTTTAGTGATTTTAGCCTGTACTTCTCCTAAGTCATCTGAGGTCATAAAAGCTAGACTCCAAAGGCCTTTACGAGGGTATTCTATCAACAAAACTTTTCGGAATGACTTGGCCTCCGTTGACAGAATGGCCTCCATTATTTGCTTTATCCCCGCATACAGTGATCTTACTAGCGGTATACGTGCTAGGAATTTCTCCCAGGTAAAAATTAATCGCTTACCAAGGAGATTAGCTACAATCATACCTGTTGCTAACACCAAGATTACAGTCAACAAAACACCAAGGCCGGGGATATGTATACCCAATATATTTTCCGGTTGATAAACTTCCGGTAGTAAAAGCAGAGTCCTATCTAATAAGCCTACAATTGCCCGGATGACCAAGAATGTTATTCCTAGTGGTATCCAAACCAATAATCCTGCAATAAGATATTTACGCATGATAGCAACTCATCTGTCTATGACTTTGATGTTCTGTTCATATCAAGCGGAATCTGAGGTTTTTGATGGTTTACTGTCATTATCTGCTAGATTCCGTTTATTACCGCTTTTAAAATCTGTTTCATACCAGCCATCTCCTTTAAGCCTAAAACCCGCTGCCGACACCAACTTTCTCAGTGCCGCTTCATCACACGCAGGACAGTGTACTAAAGCTTCATCACTCATTTTTTGTAAAGCTTCGAACTCATGTCCGCAAGTATCACATCTATATTCGTATAATGGCATTATTTTGTACCTTCTATTTTTTATTCTTGTCATGCCAAGCAGACACAATATGTAAAATAATATATCTAGCTTTATAACCTTACAATTATACCTAACAAATCGTTTTATAGCCGTTATTTTAACGCTAGACTGCCATCCGCTTTTTTCGTGATGAATTTATGAACTTTGCAAGCAGCCACTTCTTTTTGTAGCAACTCAAAAGTTTATTTATTTCAAAAATTTAAATTCAACACTTGTTTTGAATAATATAACTAGTTACTCACATACTTTCAGGACTGATCATAGTTTTTTTTTCACCCCACATTTCTTAGATTATTTTTAAAAGCACTCTTTTTTTCTTTATCTCTTTTCTTGTTTTAAATACTCCTATTCATTAAAAGCTATAAGTTTGAGTTTTTTTTAGCTAAGCCTAAATCACTGTGATAAGATAAAAACCCTTAATTGGCTATGACTATAGCTTCAGTGTGGCAATATGAATGTTTTTTAACCTCATATTGTAAGAGGTTAAAAAACTCAAAATGACGAATAAGGTTGATACCGATAAGCGACGATTTTTGACCAATGCTACGACGGTTGTCGGTAGCATTGGTGCTATAGCCGTCACTATTCCTTTTATCTCATCTTTGTCGCCTAGTGCCAAGGCTCGAGCTGCTGGCGCACCTGTAGAGGTTGATATCAGTAAGCTTGAAATCGGCCAGCTACTGACTATAGAATGGCGAGGTAAACCCGTTTTCGTCTTCCGTCGCTCGGAAGAAACCCTTTCAACACTCGCAAACTTGAAGAGTGAACTGAGGGACCCTCATAGTGAAGAACTTGGTCAACAGCCTGATTACTGCAAAAATGACCTGCGGTCTATTCGGCAAGATTTGATGGTACTTGTCGGTATCTGTACTCATTTAGGCTGCGCGCCTACTTACCGTCCTGAATTGGCTCCTGAAGATTTAGGACCTGACTGGCAGGGTGGATTTTTCTGCCCCTGCCATGGTTCCACGTTTGATCTCGCTGGGCGCGTATACCAGAGTGTTCCTGCTCCTACAAACTTGGTCGTTCCACCTCATTATTTTATCAATGATAATAAGTTACTCATCGGTAAAGAAAAAATGGAAGCAGCTTAATGCGCTTAATTGAATGGATTGATGCCCGCTTTCCAGCAACTAAGTTTGTGAAGGCTCACCTCTCTGAGTACTATGCTCCTCGAAACTTTAATTTTTGGTATTACTTTGGTTTCCTCGCTCTAATAATTTTAATATTACAGATTGTTACTGGCATCTTTTTGACCATGCATTACAAACCTGACACGGCGCTTGCTTTTGCTTCTGTTGAATATATTATGAGAGATGTCCCATGGGGATGGCTTATTCGCTATCTTCATTCAACGGGAGCATCCGCTTTTTTTGTAGTTATATATCTCCATATGTTTCGCGGCATACTTTACGGCTCTTACAAAGAACCTCGTGAACTAGTTTGGATCTTTGGGATGTTAATTTATTTAACTTTAATGGCTGAAGCCTTCATGGGCTATCTACTTCCTTGGGGACAAATGTCATTTTGGGGCGCTCAAGTTATTATCTCTTTATTTGGGGCTATACCATATATTGGTGAGGGCTTAGCCTTGTGGATCCGAGGTGATTTTGTCGTGGCAGATGCAACACTAAACCGCTTTTTTGCCTTTCATGTCATTGCTTTACCCTTAGTATTATTAGCCCTCGTCGTTGCTCATATTACTGCTCTACATGAGGTCGGCTCAAATAATCCCGATGGCGTTGATATCAAAAAAACAAAAGATGAGCAAGGTATCCCACTAGACGGGATTGCGTTTCACCCTTATTACTCATCTAAAGACTTGGTTGGTCTTATCGTCTTTTTGTTTATTTTTTCACTTATTTTATTTTATATGCCTGAGTTCGGCGGATGGTTTTTAGAAAAAGATAACTTTATCCCAGCCAATCCCCTTCAAACACCTGAACATATTGTACCCTTATGGTATTTTACGCCTTTTTATGCCATCTTACGTGCTGTTCCAGATAAGCTCTTTGGTGTCATGGCTATGGGTGGTGCAATTGTAGTGCTATTCCTTATCCCTTGGCTGGATCGAAGTCCCGTAAGGTCTATTCGCTACCGAGGCCCATTATTTCGTATAGCTTTGAGTATATTTACAATTAGCTTCTTAGCCTTGGGTTACCTTGGCACACAACCGGCTACCGGCCTATATACTTCTCTAGCTCAATTCTTTTCTGTTCTGTATTTTTCTTTTTTCATTTTAATGCCAATATACACCTCATTAGACAAAGACCAACCCGTACCCGAGCGGGTGACGGGGAAATGACAAAAGTCACTACCACTCTTACTTTTTTACTCGCTTTTTTCACCCTTAACCCTGCTTATGCTGCTTCAGCTCAGTTGCAACTAAAACCAGTTGACATTGATCTCTCTGACAAAGCATCTTTGCAGCGCGGCGCCAGAACTTTCATGAACTATTGCTTAACTTGCCATTCTGCGAGTTACATGCGCTATAACCGCATGGGTAGAGATTTAGGTTTAACAGATGAGCAGGTCAAAGATAGCTTAATGTTTGCCTCCGAAAAGGTTGGAGAAACAATGACTATCGCCATGCGTCCAGATGATGCAAAAAAGTGGTTTGGGTCTATTCCTCCCGATTTATCCGTTATTTCACGTGCACGTGGTGCAGACTGGCTTTATAGCTACTTCCAAACTTTTTATATAGATAATAAAAAAGTGATGGGAACAAACAATTCAACTCTTAAAAATGTGGCTATGCCACACGTTCTTTGGCAAGATCAAGGTTATTTACAAAAAGGCACTAATGGTGACTTAACTCGTCTATCAGATGGTGAGCTTACAAAAGATGAGTACGATGAGATGGCAAGAGATTTAGTGAATTTTTTGGCCTATATTGGTGAGCCATCAAAAATACAACGTTTAGCTCTGGGAAAATGGGTGCTAATATACCTCGCACTGTTTTTCTTTGTTGCTTACCCATTAAAAAAAGTTATCTGGGAAGATGTTACTAAATAAGAGTTTAATGTTAGGTGTCTATGCGACCTGCTTTGATAATCCGATTTAACACCGAGATACACACACAACATCACACTCACAGGAGAAGTATTAAAATGGCTAATGGCGATCTTAGGATATGATGACTCTTTACTCCGATCCAACTTGTCCCTTATGTCATCGGACTAGGTTTGTTATTCAAGAAAAAGCGTTAGCAGTTAATATTCTCGATATTACCCAGCAACATTGGCCTGAGGATATTGCAGTTTCTATTCCTTACGGAAAAAGTCCTGTTTTGGTTGAACGAGATCTCATCTTATTTGACGCCAATATTATTATTAACTATTTCAATGAACGCTTTTTACAAAACCCTTTAATGCCGACTGACCCTGCCTCTAAAGCACAGGTTCGTTTAATGTTACATCGAATTGACCTTGATTGGTACGCCTTATGGGAGGCATTAATTGGCAACAAAAAAGGTAAGATGGCTCAGGCAAAACAAACACTTCGTGAGGATCTCACTATACTTACACCTCTATTCGAGGCCACGCCTTTTTTTATGAGTCAAACGATGTCTCTACTTGATTGTAGTCTTGCACCCTTGCTTTGGCGCCTCCCTATGCTCAACATTAAACTCCCCGCTAAAGCGAAAGCTGTCGAAGAGTATGCAGAACGGATTTTTTCTAGGCCTAGTTTTCAAGCGGGCTTAAGTGATAATGAACGAGCCATGAGATGAATAAAATGACATCTCAAAAACCTTACCTGATCCGCGCAGTTTATGAATGGTTAATTGATAACGGAGCAACGCCTTACTTACTAGTTGACACTTCATTCAAAGACGTCATAGTTCCTGAAGCTTTTATCAATGATAGTAAGATTGTCTTAAATATTGCACCAGATGCAGTACAGCACTACGAGGTTGACAATGAAAATATCCATTTCTCTGCTCGTTTTTCAGGTAAGCGCATGGAGCTCTTTATCCCTATTGAAGCAGTTCTCGGCATTTATGGTAAAGAGAATAACCAAGGAATGTTTTTTAGCGAAGAGCAGACCTCCCCTCCTACACTGCCGTCAAACTCTTCTAAAGAAAAAGCCAAGCCTAAATTAATGATCGTTAAATAACGAGCTCTTCCTATTCAGGCTCGTTACTTGCAATCCAGTCTATTGCCTGTGTTATTGCCCTTAATGTTCGTTCACGTCCCAATAGTTCTAATGTGGCATCTAAAGGTGGCGAAATTGTTGTACCTGTTACCGCTACTCTTATTGGTTGAGCTACTTTGCCCATTCCTACCTCATTGTCAACAGAGCAGGATTCAATTTCATCATGAATAGGTGCAGTCTTCCATTCTGGTAAGGCTGATAAACGAAGTAACATATCTGCTAATAGCTCAGCACTTTGGGTAGTCAAGTTTTTCTTCGCAGCTTTTTTTTCGTAACTTTTAGCTGCGCGATAAAAGAACAGACTATTCGCAGCCATTTCAACCAATGTTTTAACTCGTTCTTGTTGAAGTTTTACAACGTCTAGTAATGCTGGACCCTCAGCAAGGTCAATCTCTTGTTGCTCCATATGCCAAATTAAATGGTCAACAATGTGTTCCGGCGAGCTGGTTTTAATATAGTGTTGATTCAGCCATAACAATTTATCTGTATTAAAGCTTGATGCTGCTTTATTGACATCTGTGATATCAAACAATTCAATCATTTCATCCAAGGAAAATATTTCTTGGTCACCATGAGACCACCCTAACCGCACTAAATAATTTAATAACGCCTCAGGTAAGTAACCCTCATCTCGATATGTCATAACACTAACTGCACCATGACGTTTTGAGAGACGCCCGCCATCTGCACCTAAAATCATTGGTACGTGCGAGAAAATAGGTACATCAGAATTCAATGCTTTGAAGATATTGATTTGTCTTGGCGAGTTATTTAAATGATCATCACCACGAATAACATGCGTTAACTCCATGTCCATATCATCAACTACAACTGTCAGGTTATAAGTTGGTGACCCGTCGGAACGTGCAATAATCAAGTCATCAAGTTCAGCATTTTGGAAGGTAACTTCACCTTTGATATTGTCTTTTACTGTCACAACACCTTCTGTCGGATTTTTGAAACGGACAACTGAATCAACACCTTCTTGTTGATCCTTTAAGTGTCGACAGCGTCCATCATAACGCGGCTTTTCTTTATTAGCTCTTTGCTTCTCTCGCATTTCATTCAATGATTCTTTGGAACAATAACAATGATAAGCATCGCCTTGTTCAATTAACTGTGCGACTATTTCTTTATATCTGGTCAGGCGATGTGTCTGATAAAATGGGCCTTCATCATAAGTTAAGCCTAACCAAAGCATACCCTCGAAAATGGCATTAACTGAGGCCTCCGTTGAACGCTCAAGATCAGTATCCTCAATCCTTAAAATAAACTGGCCGCCATGTTTTCTTGCGTATAACCATGAAAAAAGGGCTGTACGGGCACCTCCAACATGTAAATGTCCTGTTGGACTTGGGGCAAATCGGGTACGAACTGTCATTATACGGCTCTCAAAATTCTTGACTCAAAGTAATCTCTATTGTAACAGCATGCTAATACTACTTCTTCTCCCAAATTTCCAGAGAATGAGTAAGCTATAGTTTCAAATCCCTATGTACCTTGATTCAAAAGCATGACCTCTATAAATTAGGTAAGAGCTGAATATCGATACTTTAATTGCACCTAAAGCATCCGCTTGAGGTAAGATCACTGAATATTTGAGTCACAATCACTACCAACAATAATATCCTCAAGAGACAATCAGTATAATGAAAAATATTTTACTAGGCCCTCAGCTATCAAATCACTAGTAAATAGTGTCTACCTTGCAAGGTAAATCTCAGCTGATCAACTTTGTTCGAGTCAGTGCCCCAGCTCGACTGCATTTAGGCTTTCTAGACCTTAATGGTGCTTCAGGTAGAAGGTTTGGTAGTATTGGCATGGCAATTGATAGTCACCAAACTATTGTTGAGGCCCATTACTCAGAGTCCGAAGCATCTCATGATGCACCAAAACATATACAAAAAAAATTGAAACAACTGATTGATGCATTTTTTAGTGTTTTTTCTAAACAAATCCCCCTGCCAAAAAAGCATTGTAAGCTAGTCGTTAAAAAACTTATTCCAGAACATGCAGGGTTAGGCTCAGGAACACAACTTGCTCTAGCTGTTGGCACAGCCCTTTGTAGATTATACAATATCAATGCAGGCAACCACGTTATTGCGACCGCACTAGACCGCGGTCTTCGCTCTGGCATCGGCATTGCCACATTTAATCAGGGTGGTTTCGTAGTTGATGGTGGTTTAGGCTCTTCTTCAGTCACTCCCCCTTTGTTAGCTCACTATACCTACCCTGAAGAATGGCGCATCGTGCTCATTATGGAATCTCATAGTAAAGGGCTCCATGGCAAAGAAGAATCTAAAGCTTTCAAATCATTAGCACCTTTTCCTATCAGCCAATCTCATGCCATATGCCATCTCACACTAATGAAACTATTACCCGCTTTGGTTGAGAAAAACATTGATGCTTTCGGACAAGCAATCACTGATATCCAGCACTTAATTGGTGATCACTTCTCCACTGTTCAAGGCGGCCGCTATACCAGCGACTATGTAGCAACTCTACTCAAGTATGCTAGCAAGCTAGGTTATTCTGGTATAGCACAGACCTCTTGGGGACCCACGGGCTGTGTTTTTGTCAGGAATGAAGAAGCTGCAGCATTACTTATAGGTAAATTAAATGATTTTGTTAAGCAACATTTCAAACTAGAAACTGATTATAGTATTTTAATGACTAAAGCCAACTCTACTGGAGCTGTAGTTGAACTTGGCGTTGACCAAACACGATAAATAATAAGGTAAACCAATGTCTAAACGTTCCATCATACATATGTTCACCCCAATGGCTCATACAAGTCCTTTTGATATCAACATGGCCATAGATGCTGGTTATGATATAGCCTTCCCACACCAGAATATGCAATTAGCTGAAGTGCCAGGTATGACCCAAGATGCTATCTTTTCTCGCGGACCTACGGGTGTAAAAAAAACAGGCCTTTTTATTGGTGGTCGGGATATTGGGGTCGCTATGGATATGCTAGATGCTGCTAAAAAAGCGATGGTTTCACCATTTAAAATTTCTGTTTTCGCAGATCCTAGTGGTGCCTTTACAACTGCTGCATCTTTAGTTGCTTGTGTTGGACACGAACTAAAAAATAAGACTCAACATGGCTTTAAAGGTACAAAAGTAATTGTATTCGGTGGTACTGGACCCGTTGGCTTTACAACAGCCATAATCGCAGCACAGCAAGGTGCTCATACCACTATTGTTGATTATTCTTCATTAGATACTGCTTTAGAATTTGCTGCAGAAGCGAAACGCCGTTTTAACGTGGATTTAGCAGCAACAATAGCCGTATCCGATGAAGACAAAGCTCAACTCATAACTGATGCTGATATTATTTTTTGTACTGCCAAAGCTGGCATACAAGTCTTAAGTGCTTCAGTTTTATCTAGTGCTAAAAAACTTAAAGTTGCTGGGGATGTCAACGCTGTGCCTCCATTAGGAATTGAAGGTATTAAAGTAATGGATTCAGGTGTTCTTCTTACTCACGCAATAAATTCTAAGGGCGCAGTTGGAATAGGAGCTCTCGCGGTAGGGAATGTAAAGTACAATATACAGCATCAACTCTTACGCCAAACTTTAGAAACCAAAACGCCTGTCTACATAGATTTCCGCGGTGCTTATGAATGTGCTAAAGAACTTATCTAATTAAGGTAGGCCCAGTGCAAAAGCAAGCAATGCTCATTGTTTCACAAAGTGGACGCTTTCTTGCCCAAATAGCTAATAATTCTGGTTATCCTGTTTGGGTTGCTGACTGCTTCGGAGACAGTGACACCTTAAGAGTCGCCTCTCGCTGGCTGCCCATTAACGATATCCACAACCCGTTATCTATTCTTGAAACTGTTCTCACACTCAGTAATGAAGACCCTTGTACTTTAATTTATGGCACTGGCATTGAATCTTTCCACAGTATTTTAGAGTACCTACCAAAACATATTAAACTACTGGGCAATAGTCAGCATACAGTGGAAAAAATTAAAAACCCTTCACAATTTTTTAATATCCTAAATAAGGCAAATATTCCATATCCAAAAATAAAGCTAACACCGCCAATAGAAAAAAAAGGCTGGTTAAAAAAATCAGCTGCTGGCTTCGGAGGTACTCATATTCAGTATTTAACGCCAGGTTCTGAGTACTCAAATACCTATTACCAAGAGTATATAGATGGCATTAGTGGGTCTGTCTTATTCTTAGCTAATGGGAAGAACAATCGGTTGCTTAGTATTAACCAGCAATTTTTAGTTAACGATCCTGCTAGTCCCTTCATGCTCGGCGGCATAGCCACACCTTTCATTTTATCCCATCCCCAACAAACTGTGCTTCAGAATATAATTGAATCCTTACTAAACCATATAAACTTGTATGGCCTAAATAGTCTTGATTTTATCATCAATGAAGCTGGTGACATTCTAGTGTTAGAAGTTAATCCTAGGCCCAGCGCTTCTGCAGAGTTACTCACAGAACTTCCACAGCTATTCAATTATCACATTAATGCATGTCAAGAAGACCATAGCATTGAAATGACTCCTTACCCTAAAAATAGCTCTACTTATTTACATTACATTTTTGCAAGGTACAACACAGTAATTCCTGAAAACATTTCTTGGCCCTCAATGTGTCGTGACATTCCGCTATCCGGTCATTTGATATTAAAAAAAGCACCACTTTGCACTGCAATTATTGTTAATTCTCAACTCACTTTTACAGAGTCTGGTGATAAGGTACAAAATCACATCCATGATTTGCTGGAACGTCGTTGAAGAAAATGCGTATCAGCCCGGCCCCTATCATTTCACAGACAATTTCTCATGAAAATGTCCCATTTTTAAAGCTCTTTTATTGTGGCTTTCTATTCGTCTACTTCTCTTATAGCGGGTTCATCTAAAGGCTTACAGGTTATCAAAAAAGCGGTTAGTACATCAAATGAAAAATGCTCACTTATTCTTTTCTTTTTTTAAAATTACTCTTTCAGGTTTATTACCTTCCAACCGAGTCATCTGAATCTCCATCCACTGATAAACATGGTTATTTATATCGGATACTTTTTTCATATTTTCATCAATTACGATCTTGTTTCCAATTACTACTTTAATCACACCAGGGTATTTGAGGAAACTATGCTTTGGCCAAACTTTACCTGCATTATGGGCAACAGGAATAATAGAATATCTAGTCTCAGCAGCCAAAAAAGCCCCGCCCATTCCAAATTTACCTATTTTACCTGTCGGTATGCGCGTACCTTCTGGGAAAATAACAACCCATGCACCTGAATCAAGTCTTTTTTGACCTTGCTCTACTACCTGATTTAATGCTTTTCTTCCAGCTCTACGATCAATTGCAATCGGCTTCAATGAGGCTAAGCCCCATCCAAAAAAAGGAATCCATAATAATTCGCGCTTCAATACCCAAACTTGAGGTGGAAACAGTGCCTGTAATGCTAGTGTTTCCCATGAGGACTGATGTTTACACATGATAATGCAAGGTTCGTCAGGAATATTTTCACCGCCCTCTACTTCATAATGTATTCCACAAATCACTTCCAATAACCATAAATTAAATACTGCCCATTGGCTCACTAACTTATACCGCCACTGAAAAGGAATTGGCCATAAAATTAAAGCAAATATTGAAAAAAAAATAACTGTCAAAACATGCAAAACTGCAAATAATAATGATCTCGTAAATAGCATTAAAATCTTGTCTCTAACAGAGCGTCTGCCACAGCAGCTAGATTATCATAAACTGCGATATCTAAAGGTAGATCGGGAGCTGCCAATGTTTTTTCACCTTTACCTGTTTTGACTAGAATAGGTCTAGCACCTGCCTCCTGTGCAGCCTGAAGATCCCTCAGAGAGTCACCTACAGCTGGTACACCCTTCAAGTCTATTCGCAAACGATTACTTAATTCATTGAAAGCACCAATCTGTGGTTTTCGACAATTGCATCCATCTCCAGGCCCGTGTGGACAATAGATTATAGCTTCTAATTTACCGCCTACCTGAGACACCATTCTGCGCATTTTACTATGAATCCTACCAAGAGTATCAGCATCAAATAGACCTCTAGCAATACCGGATTGATTTGTAATAACTACTACCCTGTATCCCCCCTGATTTAATTTAGCAATTGCTTCAAGACTACCCTCGATTGGCTCCCACTCTGAAGGTGTCTTGATGAACTCATCGGAATCATGATTAATAACGCCATCGCGATCTAATATTATCAGTGACATAATCTTTTCTCCAACTAAATGCTGATACCCAGAGATATGAAGACCAGTTTGATAACTTATTTAATCATTCATTTATCTGTTAAGCAATATCGTAAATTTTCACTGGCCACTACAACACTTCAAGCTTGTAAATATGAAATATCTGCCACTTCTAAAAATAAAGCCCTAGTTTGATTCAGTAAAGCCAATCTATTCTTCCTGATCGCTAAATCATCTGCCATCACCATGACTTGATCAAAAAAAGCATCAACTGTATCTCGCATTTCTGATAACTGAGTTAATACACCGGCATAATCTGCTTTTGCTAATAACGGTGCAATTTCAGCTTTTACTGATATCAATTTATCGGCTAATGCTTGTTCACTCTTCTCAGTCAATAACTGACTATTAATTACCAAAGTATTTTCTGCTACATCATTTTTACGTAATATATTGCCAATGCGTTTGTTAGCTGCTGCTAGTGTTCCTGCTTGCTCTAGTTCTCTAAAACCAGCTACCGCTGCTAGTCGCTGCATAAAATCAGCAGGCTTGGTCGGTTTTGTCGCAAGTACTGCTTCAAAAACATCATTTTGGTAACCTTGTTCGCCAGCATAGCCACGCAAACGCTCAAATAAATATTGCAGTACCTGCTCAACAGAGTCTTTTTCAATCGCTATGTCACCTATTCCCTTAAGAGCTTGTTCTAGCATTACCTTCAGATCTAAGTCTAATTTATTTTCAATAACAATTCTCAACACTCCTAATGCAGCACGGCGCAAAGCAAAAGGATCTTTCACACCGGATGGTGGCTGCCCAATCGCAAATAAACCTATTAGAGTATCCAGCTTTTCAGCTAAGCTAAGCGCTTGACCTGTTTTTGTTTTCGGTATCTTATCACCCGCAAAGCGGGGTAAATATTGCTCATCAAGAGCTTCACATACTTCAGCCTCTTCACCATCGAGTTCGGCATAATAGCGGCCCATGATCCCTTGTAAGTCAGGAAACTCGCCCACCATCTCTGTCACTAAATCGCACTTAGCTAATAAGGCCGCTCGTTCTGCCAATTTACTATCGCCATTAATCTCTTGAGAAATAACTGTTGCCAGTTGAGCAACACGCTTTGATTTATCATAAACTGTGCCCAATTTGTGTTGGAAAACTATGGTTTTTAGTTGAGCATACCGATCTGCTAATGAATGTTTCCGATCTGTTTCCCAAAAAAATGCCGCATCACTCAACCTCGGCAAAATAACACGTTCATTACCAGCAATCACCTGCGAAGGATCTTTGCTTTCAATGTTACAAACCGTAATGAAGTATGGCAATAAGACATCATTGTCATCTCTCACAGCAAAATATTTTTGATGTTCTTCCATCGATGAAATTAATGCTTCAGCCGGCAAATCCAAGAAACGTTTGTCGTATTCTCCAGATAAAGCTACTGGCCATTCGACTAGTCCCGTGACTTCATTCAATAATGCTTCGTTAACCACTGCCTTGCCACCTAACTTTTCTCCCAATGCTAGTACTTGCTCAAGGATTCTATTTTTTCTGACTGACATATCCACGAGTACCTTCCCCTGGCCCTCTAGTTGAGTTACGTAACTCCGTACAGACTCAATTTCAATACCATCCGGGTGATGGAAGCGATGACCTCGCGAAGTCTTGGATGAAAATACGCCTAATAGGTTAATAGGCACCACATCTTGGCCAAATAAGACAACTAACCAATGTACTGGCCGTACAAATTCTCCTGGTAAATCACTCCAACGCATCCGCTTTGCAATCGGTAAGTTCAGCAAAGACTTTTGTAAAATATCACCTATTAAACTATTTGTTTCAGCGCCTGATTGCTGCTGCTTAAAAACCAGCCACGCACCTTTATCTGTTTCCATTGTTTCAAGCTCATCAACATCTACCCCGCATGATCGGGCAAAGCCTTGCAAAGCTTTTGTAGCTTGTCCTGATGCATCAAATGCTGCAGATGTAGCCGGTCCACGCCGCTCAATTAAGCGTTCACTTTGCTGAGTTTCTAAATCTTCTACAATAACTGCAAGTCGTCTTGGCGCTGCATAGCTTCGAACTGTTTTAAAGCCTAAATTGGCCTCAACTAAGCCTTGTTCGATACTTAACTCAAATGCTTTTATCAGCTTACCGAGCGCTTTAGGTGGTAACTCTTCTGTGCCAAGTTCAATTAATAGATCTCGAACTTCACTCATGACTTCTCCCCTAGCATTTTAGGGTTAATCAGAGGAAAACCTAATGATTCTCGGCGCTCGTAATATGCTTGGGCTACTGCACGTGCCAGCGTTCTAACTCGCAAGATAAAACGTTGCCTTTCTGTTACAGAAATCGCCTTGCGCGCATCTAGTAAATTGAACGTGTGTGATGCTTTCAGCACTAATTCATATGCGGGCAAGGGCAAACCTGCTTCAATCATCCGTGCACTCTCACGCTCGCAGCTATCAAAAGTAGAGAAAAGGCTGTCAACATCTGCATGATCAAAATTATATTCAGACATTTCCACTTCATTTTGTAAAAAAATATCACCATAAGTGACTTTACCCATTGTTCCATCTGACCAGATCAAGTCATAAACGCTACTGACACCTTGCAAATACATGGCAATACGCTCTAGACCATATGTAATTTCACCTGTCACTGGCCGACATTCAATACCACCTACTTGTTGAAAGTAAGTAAATTGGCTCACTTCCATACCATTGAGCCAAATTTCCCAACCCAAACCCCATGCACCGAGCGTCGGTGACTCCCAATTATCTTCAACAAACCGGACGTCATGAACAGTTGTATCAAGACCTAACATTTTTAAAGACCCCAAATACAGATCTTGGATATTGGCCGGAGAAGGCTTTAAAACTACTTGGAATTGATAATAATGCTGTAAACGATTTGGGTTTTCACCATAACGACCATCCGTTGGGCGCCGTGATGGCTGAACATAGGCGGCACTCCAAGGCTCAGGCCCAATAGCACGTAGAAATGTAGCTGGATGAAATGTGCCTGCACCCATTTCCATATCATAAGGCTGTAACAATGTGCAGCCTTGCTCTGCCCAATATTTTTGTAGTCTCAATATCAAGTCTTGGAAAGTGTTTGGCGTTTCTGCCATCAGCTCAGCTGTTGTCATCATTAGTAAAAATCACAGTCTATTATCAAAAACTTGTCGATTATAGCTAATATTCATCTGCTATGTCCGCTACAGAACTATGAGTTAAATATATTTAATAAGAATCAGAACTGTAAAAAATAAAATTCAGGTAAAATTACACAATATCTATGAAACCAGGAAGGTAGCCATGAGTCAATATCGCCTAGGAATTGTAATGGATTCCATATCAGCCATTAATATCAAAAAAGACAGTAGCTTCGCGATGTTGCTAGCCGCGCAGTCAAAAGGCTGGACACTTTTTTATATGGAACAACAAGACTTATTTTTATCCGAAGGTACTGTGTCAGCAACTGTAAAACAGATACAAGTTTTTGATAACATCGACCGTTGGTATCAACTAAAAGATGTAGAAACCATTAAACTCAGTCACTTAGATGTCGTCCTAATGCGGAAAGATCCCCCATTCGATATGGAATACATTTATAGCACTTACTTATTAGAACAAGCCCAAGCTGCGGGAGTACTTGTGATTAATAACCCGCAAAGCTTAAGAGATGCCAATGAGAAACTTTTTACAGCATGGTTTCCTGAATGCTGTCCACCGACCCTTGTCACATCAAAAATAGATCAGTTGCGTGACTTTCAAAAATATCATGGTGATATTATTCTAAAGCCACTCGATGGCATGGGCGGCGCGTCTATTTTTAGAGTTAATAAAAATGACCATAACACCAGTGTCATTCTTGAAACACTCACCGAAAATGGAGAAAAAACAATCATGGCTCAAAAATTTATCCCTGAAATTGCTGATGGTGACAAGCGTATTTTAATGATTAATGGCGAACCCGTTCCTTATGCTCTAGCCCGTATTCCTGCCGACGGAGAGACCCGTGGTAATTTAGCTGCTGGGGGCCGGTCCGAAGGCCGCCTTCTCACAGACCGTGATGTCTGGATCTGTAAACAAGTTGGTCCTAAATTACGTGAAAAAGGCCTTATATTCGTCGGACTGGACGTGATCGGTGATTATTTAACTGAAATAAATGTTACTAGCCCAACCTGTATTAAAGAGTTAGATACAGAGTTTAGTCTTGATATTTCTAGGGACTTAATGGACTGTATTGAACAACAATTAACATGAAACTGATTACCTCCATCGCTATAAGCTTGGGTTTATTTCTCACAGGATGTAGTGCGGAACAAGGTGTTAAACACGCTAAACTTTATGCCTTTGGAACAGAAATAAATATTAGTATTTATGGCGTTGATGATGACACTGCTAACAATACTCTTAGTTCTCTCGAACATAGCTTTTCTAATGTTAATAAAACTTGGCACGCGTGGCGACCCAGCACACTTAGTCAAATTAACCATGCTATTGCACATCAAGAGTCAATTTCTGTCACACCCGATGTCTCAGACCTAATTATCCTTGCCCAAACTTTATCTGAGCAAAGCGGCCACTTATTTAATCCAGCAGCTGCCAAACTATTTGAACTTTGGGGTTTCAATCAAGATGATTGGTTTCGCTCCCGTTTACCACCTTCTCAGGTGGATATTGACGACTGGCTTAATCATAAGCCTACCATGGCAGATATTGTCATTAGAGATGGTGTACTACATAGCAAAAACTCAAATGTTAAGTTGGGCTTTGGTGCCTTCGTCAAAGGCTTCGCTGTTGATGATGCTATTGCTTCACTACAAAAATTAGGTATAAACAATGCTTTAGTCAATATCGGAGGAGATCTACGCGCAATAGGTATGCCCGGTAATCGACCTTGGGTGGTGGGTATTCGCCATCCAAGGGAAAAAGGCATGATTGCTTCTATTCCCTTGCAGCACGGTGAATCTGTTTTCACTTCTGGTGATTACGAACGTTTCTTTGAGTTTAAAGGTGCCAGATATCCTCACATTCTTGATCCACGCACCGGTTGGCCAGCTGACCAAGCTATATCGGTGACTGTCCTCCATAACAATGCTTCTATTGCCGATGCAGCAGCAACAGCTCTGTTCATAGCTGGTGATGACTGGCCAAAGGTAGCCAAAGCAATGGGCGTTCTCCATGTTATGCTTATTAAACCTAATGGTGAGGTAGAGCTCAGCCCTGAAATGTACCAGCGCATTGAAATCTTAAATGAAAATACACCTAGAATTATTCGGAACCATGACTAAACCTTACTTGTTCTAGTATCATATTTTATTGCAAAAGTGGTTTTAGGTAATGGCCAGTATGAGAGCTTTTGTTATTGGCAACCTCTTCCGGTGTACCTGTGGCAACAATCAGCCCGCCACCTGAACCGCCTTCTGGGCCCATATCAATTAACCAATCAGCTGTTTTTATAACATCCAGATTATGCTCTATCACAATGATGGTATTACCATGATCTCTTAACCTATGAAGTACTTTTAATAACTGTTCAATATCAAAAAAGTGCAGCCCTGTAGTTGGCTCATCTAAAATATAAAGTGTTTTCCCAGTATCTCGTTTAGATAATTCTTTTGCTAACTTCACTCGTTGCGCTTCACCACCTGAGAGTGTAGTGGCATTCTGACCCAACTTTATGTAGGTCAAACCAACATCAATTAACGTGTTTAACTTTTTAGCTACAACAGGAATATTAGTAAAAAACTCATTTGCCTCTTCAATAGTCATATCCAAGACTTCGCTAATATTTTTACCCTTGTATCTTATATCTAAAGTTTCACGGTTATAACGCTTTCCTTTACAAACATCACAAGGCACATAAATATCAGGTAAAAAGTGCATTTCAACTTTAATCAACCCATCACCTTGGCACGCTTCACAGCGACCACCTTTGACATTAAAACTAAAACGACCAGGAGTGTAACCTCGGGCTCTCGCTTCTGGTGTATTTGCAAATAACTCTCGTACAGGAGTGAAAATTCCTGTGTAAGTTGCGGGGTTAGAGCGCGGTGTACGACCAATTGGGCTTTGGTTAATAGCAATGACTTTATCCAATTGGTGCAAACCAATCACCTCATCATAGCTTGCAGGTTCCTCAGAAGCATTATTCAGGGTTTGGGAAGTTAGTTTTAACAATGTGTCATTAATAAGCGTAGATTTTCCTGAACCCGATACTCCAGTCACGCAAGTCATCAATCCGATCGGAATATCAACATCTATGTGTTGCAAGTTATTGCCCGAAGCACCCCGCAAACTAATCAAATTCTTTTTATCATAGGTTTTACGAAATTCTGGTAACGCAATCTTCTTGCGGCCAGATAAATACTGACCTGTCAAAGAATCCTCACTATTAATAATATCTTCAGGCGTACCCTGAGCCACTATCTCACCGCCATGCACTCCTGCACCGGGCCCAATATCTACTACATAATCTGCCGCACGAATAGCCTCTTCATCATGCTCCACAACAATCACGCTATTACCCAAATCACGGAGCCGAGTCAAAGTCGCTAATAGACGATCATTATCACGTTGGTGTAAGCCAATTGAGGGCTCATCAAGAATATACATCACCCCAACTAATCCAGCACCAATTTGGCTCGCCAACCTAATACGCTGAGCCTCGCCACCCGACAAAGTATCAGCGCTTCTAGCCAGTGTTAAATAATCGAGTCCTACATTAACGAGAAATGTTAGTCTCTCACTTATCTCAGAGACAATTTTACTAGCTATTTCTCCGCGTTTACCGGGTAATGTCAATTGTTCAAAAAACTGTTTAACCTCGCCAACAGGCATATTGGCCACTGTAGGTAAATTCGTTTGACCAATAAAAACATGCCGCGATGATTCATTTAATCTTGCGCCATCACAATCTGGACATTCACGCACAGTGTGATACTTGGCTAACTCTTCTCGCACACTATTAGATTCAGTTTCATGATAGCGGCGTTGCATGTTAGGTATAACGCCCTCAAATCCATGGCTCCGCTTGACACTTTTTCCGCGGTCACTTAAGTAATTAAAATCAATTTTTGTTCTGCCACTTCCATATAGCACTACTTTTTTAATTACATCTGGTAACTTTTCAAAGGGTATATCTAAGTCAAAATCATAATGTGTTGCTAAAGACTTCATCAGCTGAAAATAATATGCATTTCTCCGATCCCAGCCACGAACAGCTCCAGCAGATAAACTCATTTCTGGATGGACAACTATACGCTCCGGATCCACGAACTGTTTAATTCCTAAACCATCACAAGTGCCGCATGCCCCTGCCGGGTTATTAAATGAAAACATGCGCGGTTCAAGTTCTAAAATTGAATACCCACACGTTGGGCATGAAAAATGAGATGAAAATAGCGTCTCATTATCACTATCGTCCATTGATGCTACTCGGGCAATACCATCTGCTATTTTCAGCGCTGTCTCAAAGGACTCGGCAAGCCGCTGTTGTATATCTGCTCTCACCTTAAAACGATCAACTACGGCTTCAATAGTATGTTTTTTGCGTAACTCTAATTCTGGTGGACTCTCTAACTCAATAATCTTTCCATTAACACGTGCCCTAACAAATCCCTGTGCTCTTAAGTTTTCTAAGACATCTTTATGTTCACCTTTACGATCTTGTACAACCGGTGCCAGTAGCATCATTCTCTCACCTTCCGGCATAGCCAATACAGCATCGACCATCTGACTTACTGTTTGTGCTGCTAACGCTTGCTCATGTGTTGGGCAACGTGGTTCTCCAGCCCTAGCAAACAATAATCTCAAGTAATCATAAATTTCTGTAATTGTACCTACGGTCGAGCGTGGGTTATGTGAAGTAGATTTTTGTTCGATCGAAATTGCTGGTGATAGACCCTCTATGTGGTCGACATCCGGCTTCTCCATCATAGATAAAAATTGCCTTGCATAAGCTGATAGTGATTCAACATAGCGCCGTTGTCCTTCAGCATACAAGGTATCAAAAGCTAGAGATGACTTCCCAGATCCTGATAAACCAGTGATAACAATCAGCGAGTCACGAGGTAGGTCAATATCGATATTTTTCAAATTATGCGTGCGTGCACCACGAATACTTATACTTTTCATTAAGCTTCCGTATAGAATAAGGCCAAACCACTTAATATACCCTTACTCACTACAATGACGCAAAAGCAAAACTCTCTAAACAGCATGACCTCACTTGAAAAACGCAGTATCACCGGACTAGCTAGTATTTTTGCACTCCGGATGCTCGGCCTGTTTATGATTTTGCCAGTATTCTCTCTAGCGGCCGGGCAATATAGTGGCTCAACACCATTATTAATTGGCTTAGCTATTGGCGCTTATGGGCTAACCCAGGCCTTATTCCAAATTCCTTTTGGCATGCTCTCTGATAGAATCGGCCGCAAACGAGTGATTACGGCAGGTTTATTGCTCTTTGCAGCTGGTAGCGTTGTTGCTGCAACAGCGGATAGTATTCAGATGGTCATCCTGGGACGACTATTGCAAGGTAGCGGAGCTATCTCTGCAGCTGTAATGGCCCTTACCGCTGATTTAACTCGTGATGAACAACGGACCAAAGCCATGGCCGGTATTGGAATTAGTATCGGTTTATCCTTCTCTATTGCCTTAGCATCCGGAGCGGCCCTAGAGCAGTGGATAGGGTTATCTGGCATTTTCTGGGCCACGGCCGCTTTTGCTTTAATTGGCATTGCCATCCTTCATCTCTGGGTCCCTTCACCGATCCGGCGCACAAGCCATCGAGATATGGAGCCAGTACCCCAGCAATTTACTAAGGTACTACGCAATCCTGAGATCATGCGCATGGTATTCAGTATTATGATCCTACATTTACTCTTAACTACCAGCTTTTTTGCATTACCTATTAATTTATTCGAACAGGCAGGTTTGCCAAGAGATCAACATGCTATGGCCTACTTACCTGTTCTGGTACTAGCCTTTATCGCCATGCTTCCTTTTATTATTATTGCGGAAAAATACAGTAAGATGAGGCCTGTCTTTATTGGCTCTGTTGTTGTGCTTGGCCTTGTACAAGTTGCATGGGCATTATTCGCTAATTCACTTACTAGTATCTTAATTGGACTCTGGTTATTTTTCACAGCTTTTAATATTCTTGAAGCTAGCTTACCCTCATTAATGTCAAAGCTGAGCCCTTTAGAAAATAAGGGAACAGCATTGGGAATTTATTCTACAGCCCAATTTTTAGGTGCTTTTATTGGAGGTGCTGCTGGTGGGTTCTTATATGGGGAGTATGGTGCCACAGGTGTTTTTGTAGCTGGTGCATGCATCACTGTTGTTTGGTTGATTTTTATTATTCCAATGCGTCAGCCACGACATTTATCAACCCGTATTCTCGAATTAATTAACCTCTCAGAAGACAATGCTGATGACATTGCCCGACAACTTAATGGAATTAAAGGTGTGGTTGAAACAATGATTGTCACCAAAGAACAAGTCGCTTATGTTAAATTTGTTCCTGAAAAAATTAATATCAGTGAACTAGATGAATTTAAATATTCACCGTAGAATAACTACTTTTACATACAAACAAGATTCAGGAGAAAACTATGTCAGTCAATAAAGTTATACTTGTCGGAAGACTGGGGGCTGAACCAGAAAGCCGCGCTTTTCCTGATGGTGGATCCATCTGTAACTTACGTTTAGCGACCTCAGAGTCATGGAAAGACAAACAAACAGGGGAACGTAAGGAGCGTACAGAATGGCATCGCGTTGTTTTGCGAAACCGCTTAGGTGAAGTCGCGCAGCAATACCTTAAGAAAGGCTCACAAGTCTATATAGAAGGTCGTATCCAAACACGAAAATGGCAAGACCAAAGTGGACAAGATCGTTATTCAACTGAAATCATTGGCGATGGCATGACAATGTTAGACAGTCGTGGTGCAGCAAGTAATAACGGTTCTGACCAATCTTCACCCCAGCAGCCTTCAGGAGCGCAACCCCAACCAGCCTCACCCTCGGCAGGGCCTGATTATGGGTCAGCATCCGGTGGGGCAGATTACTTGGATGATGATATTCCGTTTTAAGATTCACTTAATCGCATAGATAAAGTTTTAAAACAAAACCCTCTAACTTAAAGAGGGTTTTTTATGTCCAAATGTTTATTCGCTAGTACAATAAGTAATAGGACGGGTATACCCATCACTGCTGTGATAAGAAAAAACTGCTCGTAACCGATATTCTCAACTATTGTGCCTGAATAACCACCTAGTATTTTTGGCAACAAGGTCATTAACGAGCTAAAAATAGCATATTGCATTGCAGTGAATGAAATATTGGTAAGGCTCGACAAGAAGGCAATAAAAGCAGCACTTGCAAGTCCCGCTGACAAATTATCCGCTGCAATAACCACATAAAGCATTGTAATGTCTTGACCTACTTGCGCAAGCAACATAAATAATAAATTAGTTAATGCTGATAGCACAGCTCCTAGAAATAAAATTTTCATCACACCAAAACGTATAGCAAGTAACCCGCCTAAAAACCCGCCTAAGATGGTCATTCCTAGACCAAAACTTTTTACTACATTCGCAATTACAGGCTTTGTAAACCCCAAGTCCTGATAAAAAACATTCGTGATGACCCCCAAGACAATATCGGAAATGCGGTATAAACCCACTAGAGCTAATAGTAAAAAAGCGACTGAAAGACCATAGCGATCAAAAAAGTCTTTCACCGGCGCAATATAGGTTTGAGATACTTGCTGCTGCTGCACTATCCCGAGGGAGACAAATAGCTTTGCGACTATACCTGCAAAAGTTAAAGCCAAACTAAGACGGCCTAATTCAACAAGAAAGCTCGATAAATTATTATTTCCCAACAAGCTGCTTAAATTTAATTTGGCAGTTTGCGTCAGCTCTCCGCTGATATAAAAAACTGTAATAAAAGATGCAACAATCACAAAAAATAATGCAAAGAAAGAGACATAGTTTTTTATCGAATGTACCGATTCCTCACTTTCTCTTTCATGTGGTTCTTTAATTAATAATGTTGTTAGTACCCCAATTAACATAACGGCTGCCATAATCAGATACGTCCACTGCCAGGCTTGATAACTATAAACCTCATTAGTCGACCCTAGGTAACTTGCAAGGTACAACGCACCGGCACCTGCCAACAACATACCTATTCGATAACCTGCAATATAGCTTGAGGCCATCAAGGTTTGTAAATCCGTTTCTGCTGACTCAATGCGATAAGCATCAATAACAATATCTTGAGTTGCAGCCCAAAATCCCAAAAATACAGCGGCCCAGGCCATAGCAGAAAGCGTATCAGTTGCAGGATCAATTAGCGCTACCATGCTAATGGCAAGCATAATCATCAATTGCGACAGTAATAGCCAGGCCCTTCTCCGGCCGAGCATTTTTGTTAATAGTGGTAGAGGCAATTTATCCACCAAAGGTGCCCAAACAAATTTAAAGGAATAACCTAATGCAGCCCAACTAAAGTAGGTCACTGCTGAACGATCAACACCGGCCTCTCGCAACCACAAGCTAAGCGATGAAAAAATTAATAACAGGGGTATACCAGCAGAAATACCCAGGAATAGCATCGTGATTACCCTAGGGTGACAGAATGCCTTGATACTTTCAGACCAAGTTTCTACTGCCATTAGACTGACATAACGTAGTCATAATCAATGATTAACGGAGCATGGTCTGAAAAGCTTTCACCACGATAGATATCCGTTGCTTTTACTTTACCTTTTAAACTTGGCGACAAAATATGATAATCAATACGCCAGCCGACGTTGTTTGCTCTGGCTTGCCCCCGATTTGACCACCAAGTGTATTGATGTTCGTCTTGCTCTATTTCCCTAAAGGCATCAACAAAACCTAACTCATTAAATAAAGTATCTAGCCAGGCTCGTTCTTTAGGCAAGAATCCCGAATTTTTTAAATTACCTTTCCAGTTACGAATATCTTGATTTTTATGAGCAATATTCCAATCACCACACAAAATATAATCCCGGCCAGATGCTTTCATTTCAGCCAGCTTTATCATCATGTGATCCATACAACGATATTTAACTTGCTGGCGCTCTTCTTTAGAAGAACCTGATGGCATATAAAGTGAAATAACACTCAAATTGCCAAATATAGCTTCTATATAGCGACCTTCAGAGTCAAATTCCTTGTTACCCATTCCGATGATCACTTCATCGGGCTGTTGCCTACAATAGAGAGCTACACCACTGTAACCTTTCTTTTGTGCATCATGATAGAAGCAGTGATAACCTTCTGGATGATATAATGCATCAGACAATTGTTCGATTTGCGCTTTGGTTTCTTGAATACAGACAACATTAGGCAATGTTTTTCTAATCCACTCAAAGAAACCTTTTCGACCAGCTGCTCGAATACCATTTACATTAGCCGTAACAATTTTCATATTTTTACCCAATTAAAGTTTTTTGTTATAGTAACAAGGAATAAGCGTGGAGTCTGGCAAGTTAACACTCTTCCTGAATACGTCAAAAAAGCTCATGATGCTTCATTGAAAAAGTACTTTACAAATATACTATAAATCAGGATAATGCTCTGTTCTTTACATATAGCTGGTTTTTAGGAGAAGCACTTTGGCAAATTCAGCACAAGCAAAAAAACGGGCTCGTCAAGCGGAAGATAGCCGCCAACGAAATGCAAGCCAACGTTCAGCAATGCGTACTAGTGTTAAAGCACTTCACAAAGCAATTGATGCTGGTGATAAAGAGCAAGCTACTACTGCTTACCAAGCTGCCGTCCCTATTTTAGATCGCCTAGCTCGCAAAGGCCTTGTTCACAAAAATGCCGCTGCACGTAGTAAGAGCCGCTTAAACAAAGCTGTTCGTGCTCTTTAATATATAAGTGTCTATAGCTTAATAAAAAAACCGACAACATGTCGGTTTTTTTATGCCTAATATTTTAAATACTCAAACTCTGCAAAATATTTTTTGCCAGCTACGTTGATAATTATTAACCTATGAATTTTGGTGTCCTTGCTCTCTCGTTCTGTAAAGCATTACTCAGCACAGGTAATGTTCTGCTTGTCGCTGTCACTGCCTTAATTGGCCAGACACTCTCACCTGACCCTATCTGGTCTACCTTACCAGTAGCATTTCAATTTATTGGTTTAATGTGCGCAACGATCCCAGCATCATTAATCATGAATAAGATTGGCCGTAAAAATGGGTTTTACTTAGGTAATATGCTTGGTATCGCTGGTGCTTTATTCTGTATCCAAGCACTATATTCCGCTTCTTTTAATTTATTTTGCACGGGAACATTTTTCTTAGGCATAGGTATTGGTTTCGGAACCTTGTATCGTTTTGCTGCCGTAGAAATGTGTGAAAAACCTTACCGAGCTAAAGCCATTTCAATCATCATGGCAGGTGGCGTACTCGCAGCAATAGCAGGACCTAACCTTGCGATATTTAGTCAGGACATGATTGAAGGTACACCTTTTGTGGGTGCTTTCTGGGGCCTACTAGTTCTTTATATTGCTGCCATGCTAGTTTTAACCATTGTAAATTTTCCACCTCAAGTTATTCATGCACCAGGCGTTAGGACACGTCCCGTCATTGAGATTATTTTACAACCTCTTTTTCTCGTTTCCGTCATTGCTGCCATGGTAAGTTATGTAGTGATGAATTTATTAATGACGGCAACACCGTTAGCTATGCATCATCACGGTTTTCAATTCGAGCAGTCAGCTTTAGTTATTGAGTTACATGCACTAGGAATGTTTTTACCTGGTTTTTTCACCGGCAATTTAATTAACCGCTTTGGTACCATTCGAATACTCTTAATTGGGGCCCTTACTATGCTTGTCTGCATCGGAATTAATCTCAACGGCCAGTCTCAGCTACATTTTTCCATAGCTTTGTTTATGCTTGGGCTTGGTTGGAACTTTATGTTCGTCAGTGCTACCCACCTAGTCGCAGATGCCTATTCAGAGGCTGAAAAACCCAAAGCACAAGCTGCAAATGAGTTTCTCATTTTTAGTATGGTTACTATATCGGCCCTAGCATCTGGGTGGATGGAAGCTACTTTAGGATGGCACATCATGAACTTGATGTGTATTCCAGTTGTGTTATTTGCTGTTTTAATCGTGATTTATTTCAGGAAAAAGTTAAATTTAGGCATCGTTTAAATTTATCAAGTTGAGTTTATTTAATCACCACCAAATTATCACGGTGAATTAGTTCTGGCTCGTCGACATATCCCAGTACTGATTCAATTTCTTTACTGGCTTTTCCCTGAATTTTTCTAGCTTCATCCATATTGTAGTTGACTAGGCCACGGGCAATTTCTTTCCCCGACATATCATGACAAGTCACCAGCTCACCTCTGACAAATTGGCCATGAACTTGTTGAACCCCAACAGCTAAAACACTTTTGCCTCCTTGATGTACAGCCTCTACAGCGTCATCATCTAGGGTGATAGTTCCTTTTGGCGTCAAATGGCCAACCAGCCATTGTTGACGAGCTGTCATAGGTTCGTTATCAGCCCAAAGTAACGTACCAACAGTCTCGCCATTGGCTAAACGTTGTAAGTTGTCTGCTTTTTTACCTGAGAGGATGACTGTCGTTGCACCAGAGCCTCCTGCGCGACGCGCCGCAAGTAATTTCGTTGCCATACCCCCTTGACCTAAATCTCCCTTACTTCCGCCAGCCATAACATCTAACTCTGAATTACTAGCTGCGGAGGCGGTGATGAACTGCGCTTGACTATTATGACGTGGATCACAATCAAAAAGCCCATCTTGATCTGTCAAGATCACCAACACATCTGCTTCAATTAGGTTAGCTGTCATTGCAGCTAAGGTATCATTATCACCAAATCGAATTTCTTCTGTAGCGATAGTGTCATTTTCATTCACCACTGGCAGTACACCTAATTCTAATAGGCTGTGCAATGTACTACGTGCGTTTAGATAACGTCCACGTTCCGAAAGATCTGAGTGTGTTAAAAGAATTTGTGCCGTATGAATTTCATGCTCTTTACAAGCTGCAGAATAAGCCTGGATCAAGCCCATTTGGCCAACGCTGGCTGCCGATTGTAATAGATGTAGGGCATGTGGACGCTTTGTCCATCCTAACTGCTCCATTCCAGCTGAAACTGAACCAGATGTAACTAAAACAACATCTTTACCCTGCTCACGTAATTTAGCAATTTCACTACTCAACCATTTCACACGCTCAAAATCTAAACCCTCACCCACACGCGTAAGTAAGGCACTGCCTATCTTAATAACCCAACGTTTTGTATCTGCAATTTGTTGGTGCGTGTTGATCACAAATTACTCCTTTAATAATGCTGCTTGTTTAACGGCCTCTTGTGCTGCTATTTTTTGCTGCTCTAATGCCACTTTTTCTGTTGCTTTAACTTCATCTAGGTAATCCATTATTTCTGCACATAAAATATCACAGCCCTCACCAACATGGCCGCTGACACGAAAGACTTTACCTTGCCAATCTAACCTTTTTAAAACTTCTTCACAGTACTCTTCACGAATATCTTCAGGAATTAGATCCATTTTATTTAATACTAACCATTGATCCTGCTTACCCAAAGCATCACTATATTTTTTTAATTCTCGATTAATAATTTCGACGGATTCAACAGGATCTTGCTTCACATCTGCCGGAGCCATATCAACCATATGTAGTAACAGTCTTGTTCGCGTCAAGTGCTTTAAAAACTGAATACCTAAACCAGCACCATCTGCTGCACCCTCAACTAATCCTGGAACATCGGCAATAACAAAGCTACGTACATCTTTCATCGTAACGACACCCAAATTCGGATACATCGTTGTAAAAGGATAGTCAGCTACTTTGGGCTGAGCTGCCGATACTTGACGAATAAATGTAGATTTTCCTGCATTAGGCAAGCCCAACAAACCCACATCTGCTAATAATTTCATTTCCAATCGCAAACGGCGGTCTTCACCCGGTGTACCCTCAGATGTCTGTCTCGGAGCCCGATTTGTACTTGATTTATAGCGCGCGTTACCAAGGCCATGCCACCCACCCTTTGCCACCAATAACCTGTCGCCCGTTTTAGTTAAGTCACCGATTAGCTCGTCGGTATCGTTATCCCAAGCCTCAGTGCCTATAGGAACTTTAACTACTAAATCTTCACCGGCCGCCCCACTACAGAGCTGACCGCGTCCATTTTCACCGCGTTCTGCTTTAAAATTCCGCTTATAACGAAAGTCGATCAGTGTATTCACTTGTTCATCAGCCTCTAAATAGAGATCGCCACCATCGCCACCATCGCCACCGTCAGGTCCACCAAAAGGAATGTATTTTTCTCGACGAAAACTCATGCAGCCATTACCACCTGAACCAGCATTCACAGTTATTCTTACTTCATCAACAAATTTCATTGCATTCAACCATTATTCATTCTATGACTCAAAATAGTCATTTTCAATTGTAAAGTCCAGAAACAAAAAAGCCCCGCATTAGCAGGGCTCTTTATAATAGTTTACCCTCAGTTGGGCTAACCAAATTTTCTAGGCAGCAACAACACTTACAAACATACGGTTTTTCGGGCCTTTTTTTTCAAAAAGTACACGGCCTGCTGCTTTTGCAAATAATGTGTGGTCTTTACCAAGACCTACATTTAACCCTGCATGGTAACGAGTGCCGCGTTGGCGAATAAGAATATTGCCACCATCAACCGCTTCTCCACCGTAACGTTTTACGCCAAGACGTTTTGATTCCGAATCACGTCCGTTTCTAGTACTACCACCTGCTTTCTTATGAGCCATCTCTATATCCTTGTGTAACGTATAATCTTAGGCTGAGATGCCTGTGATTTCGATTTCGGTGAAAGACTGACGATGTCCCATCTGTTTACGATAGTGCTTCCGACGATGGAACTTGATAACTTTTACTTTATCTCCACGACCGTTCGCAGCAACAGTCGCGGTGACTTTTGCACCTTTTAGATAAGGTGTGCCAATTTTTACATCACCACCCTCACCGACCAATAAGACTTTATCTAGCTCAACCGTATCACCTGCTTCAGCAGATAATTTTTCAATGCGGAGCTTCTCGCCCTCTTGAACTCGGTACTGTTTACCGCCCGTCGCGACAATAGCGTACATCGCTGTCTCCAAATAAAATTAAGTTATTGCTGGCTAACCCAACAAAAGACCGGCAATTTTAGCGTCTTTCATGACATAGATCAAACCTTAATCGAAATATTTGCGATCTATTGCCTTGCATGAGAAAGTATCGTCTTTTCAATATCAATATTATAGGCAGAAATGAGTCCTGTGGATATCCAATCTATTTATAACTTAATAGAAGATGATATGGCTGATGTCGACGTGATGATTCACGCCCGTCTTCAGTCTGACGTTGCACTAATCAATCAACTAGGCCACTACATTATCAACAGTGGGGGTAAACGCTTGCGTCCTGCTTTAGTGATTTTAAGTGCTCGCGCATGTGGTTATGAGGGGCAACACTATGCAAACCTCGCCACTATTATCGAATTTATCCATACCGCAACCTTACTACATGATGATGTCGTCGATGGTTCTGAGATGCGACGTGGTAAAGAAACTGCAAATACGTTATGGGGCAATGAAGCTAGCGTCTTAGTCGGTGACTTCCTATACACTCGTGCTTTCGAAATGATGGTAGAAATGGATTCGATGCCCTTGATGAAGATCTTATCCAGTACCACTAACATTATTGCTGAAGGTGAGGTTTTACAGCTATTAAATTGTAATGACCCCGACACCACCGAAGCTGCTTACCTTCAAGTTATTCACCATAAAACAGCAAAACTGTTTGAAGCTGCGGGGCAACTGGGTGCCGTTATCAGCAAATCACCTAATTATTTAGAACTGGCTATGGCTAAGTATGCAATGCATTTAGGCAGTGCATTCCAGTTAGTTGATGACATATTGGATTACTCTGAATCGAGCGAGACTATCGGTAAAAACATTGGTGACGACTTAGCTGAAGGTAAGCCCACATTACCACTTATTTATGCTATGCAGCATGGTAATGACTCACAAAAACAAATTATCCGCCATGCTATTGAAAATGGTGAACGTGATCGTATCGATACAATTATCACCATTATTAAAGAGACCGGCGCGATCGCATACACTAGTCAAGCTGCAAGACAAGAAGTTCAGAATGCCAAAAAAGCAATAGAACCCTTGCCTAATTCTGTATACAAAGATGCTCTTCTTTCACTAGCAGATTTTTCTGTTGAACGTCATTATTAATCGCCAAAACAGTATTGTATAAAAGTTTTTTCTTTAATCATTTGGTTACTTAACTTTATGTCAGATTTCTATCGATACCATTTATTTTTCTGCACACATGAGCGTAAGAATAAAGCTCATTGCCAAGAACATGACGCTAGTTCACTTCGCAACTATGCCAAGCAGCGAGTGAAAGACTTAAAACTTAAGAAAGTCCGCATTAACAATTCAGGCTGTTTAAATCGTTGTGCTCTTGGGCCTATGCTTGTGATCTACCCTGAAGGGGTTTGGTATCAATATCATAATACCAAAGATATTGATGAAATTATTCAAGAACACCTCATTGAAGGCAGGACTGTAGAAAGACTAAAAAAATGACACCAGATCAATACTGCCAAGATAAAACAGCTAAAAGTGGCTCAAGTTTTTACTATAGCTTTTTATTCTTGTCAGTAAAGCAAAGACAAGCCATTACAGCCTTATATGCTTTTTGTCGTGAAGTTGATGACATTGTCGACAATGCACATGAGATAGACATTGCTCGAACCAAACTTGACTGGTGGCGCCAAGAAATTCAACGAACATATCAAGGAACGGCAACCCACCCAGTTGGTAAAGCTCTATACCTTGCTATTACACACTATGATCTGCAACAAGAGTACTTCGTAGAAATTATTGATGGGATGGCTATGGATCTCGACCAATTCTCATACTCCGAATTTAAACAACTCGCTTTATATTGTCACCGTGTAGCTGTTGCTGTTGCTTTACTCTCTGTCGAAATTTTTGGATATGAAAATAGAACAACTTTAAAATATGCAGAAAATATAGGCATGGCTTTACAGTTGACTAATATTATTCGAGATATTAGAGAAGATGCTGAGCGAGGAAGACTCTATTTACCACTGGATGAAATGACGAGATTCAATGTCAAGACAGATGACTTATTGAGCCTAAAAAGTAGCCCTGAACTAATCGAGTTACTTAAATACCAATCCCACCGTGCCAAACAATATTTTCATCAGGCAATGACTTTATTGCCAGACGATGATCGCTACAACCAAAGAGCCAGCCTGATTATGGCTAATATTTATCAAGCAACCTTGTCGGAAATTGAAGAGGATGATTTTCAAGTCATGCAATATCGCGTATCACTGACACCGCTACGTAAATTTTGGATTGCTTGGACTACAGCCCGCGCTCAAAAACCTTGGAAAAATCCAGCTGCATGACAACCTTGGTTATTTAGAGCATCGGAACAGCCTTCCTGATAACATCACTCTAGATCCCCAAGCAGCTCTTGTTAATATACCCAACACTCTGCTGATATGCTGTTAACCTATTTCCTCTTTAAAGAAATATAAAATGGATAAACTGATGCTATTAAAGTCTTGGCCAATTATTGTTTTCAGCTCAATATTGATCGCTTGTGATGGCTCTTCATCACAACAATCTCAAGATGTTGATGCTTTTTCTTCAAATGGCTTACCCACATCACAACGCCAACAGGAAGATAGTGCTGCAGGAGTCAAGTTCGGTAGTAAACAAGGATTCAAACCTTTGGCACCACCCGCAACTAAATACAAACCATGAGCTCAGCTGCTTTATCAGATAATGTTATTTTGATAACAGGTGCTGCTAATGGAATAGGTGCGGCAGTTGCCAGAGCTTACGCTGCTGAAGGGGCAACAATTATTCTGCTTGATAAAGATGTGCCAGGACTTGAAAAAACATACGATGCCGTTGTCATTTCATCCATGAAATCTGCTATTTACCCTCTGGACTTAAAAGGTGCTAGCGTTGATGATTACACTGATTTAGTTAACACTATTGAAACCCAATTCGGCCGCTTGGATGCCCTTGTTCATTGTGCTGCTACGTTAGGTCAATTAGCCCCAATAGAGCACCAAGATCCAGCAACTTGGTCAGAAACACTTCACATTAATCTTACAGCACCGTTTTTGCTGACGAAGGCTTGCTTACCATTACTCAAACAACAACAACAGGCAACTATTATTTTTACCACTGATCAACATAAAGCTAAGGCTTATTGGGCAGGTTATGGCATTAGTAAGGCCGGCATCGAAACTTTAGCAAAACAACTCGCCGATGAGCTTAAAACCGAGGGGCGTATTGAAGTTCACTGCATAGACCCAGGGAAAGTTAAAACAGCATTGTATAGCCGCGCATTCCCTGCTGCAGAGCAGCATCACTTACCCAGTCCGGATGAAGTCACCTCACTCTACTTGAGTGCCATAATGAACATCTATTAAATCTACTTAATCAGAATGTACTTCTAACGATTTAATTGTTCACTTAAATTTATCAAGTTATTTATCTACCTCTAATCCGAGGTGCTCTTTTTGGTTTACTTGCAGATATACGGCCACCATCTTTAACTTTTGTTTTTTTACTGACTGTTGTTTTCAGTGGCCTCAGTTTTTTATCGCGTTGTGCGCGACCGACTGCTGTTGGAACCGATGCTTTTAAGTCAACTTCTTCATATAAAGCTGCAACGTCATCACCCTCAAGCATCATCCAGCGTCCCATTTTAAGTTGGGATGGAATAATAATAGGTCCATATCGTACACGCATTAAACGGCTTACTTGCACACCCTGGCTTTCCCATAAACGACGAACCTCACGATTCCGTCCTTCTTGGATAACAACATGGTACCAATGATTTGCTCCTTCTCCCCCTGCTTCTTGGATATCATTGAATTTAGCCTTACCGTCATCTAACTCAACGCCATCACGCAGGTTTTGCATAATCTCTGGGCCTACAGCACCTAGAACACGTACAGCATATTCACGATCCATTTCATTAGAAGGATGCATTAGCCGATTTGCTAACTCACCATCCGTTGTTAAGATGATTAGGCCACTGGTATTAATATCTAAGCGCCCGACACTGACCCACCGTCCTTCATCTGGCGTTGGTAAAGACTGGAAAATTGTCCGGCGACCTTCAGGATCTTTTCGGGTGCAGACTTCACCTACCGGCTTGTTGTATAACAAAACCTGTTGTGGTTTCTGCCAAAGTCGCTTTGCTGATAATGGCTTATCGTCTAAACGCAAACTATCACCAATTTCAACTTGATCACCTAATTTCGAAATACTACCATTAACAGAAACTTTACCTTCTTTTATCAATACTTCTAGTTGGCGACGTGAGCCATAACCTGCTCTCGCTAACACTTTTTGAATTCTTTCAGCCATTTAAGCGCCTCCCGGCGTGTTGGTGAGTCATAAGGAAGCTTCCCTTCTGTACTCTATAAATTTATTTATAACTCAAGCCCATTGCGGAACGGACTTCTTCTAATGTATCCCTTGCTACTTCACGAGCAGCTTCATTACCATCTTCAATAATTCGTCTTACTTCTTCAGGGTGTTTACTCAAGTCATCAGCGCGTTCACGAATCGGTTTTAGTTCTGCAGCAATCGCATCGATCAATGGCCCTTTGCAATCTAAACAACCAATACCTGCTGTGCGGCAGCCTTCTTGCACCCATTGCTTTTGATCTTCCGTGGCATATATTTCATGTAATTGCCAGACAGGACATAAATCCGGGTTACCCGGATCAGTACGACGTACGCGATTAGTATCAGTTGGCATCTTTTTAATTTTTTCAGCCAATGAATCTTCTGGTTCTCGCAAAGTAATCGTATTGCCATAAGATTTAGACATTTTCTGGCCATCTAAACCAGGCATTTTGGCTGCTGATGTTAACAAAGCCTTTGGTTCTGGCAATATTACTTTACCGCCACCTTCTAAAAAACCAAATAATCGTTCAGCATCGCCTAGGGTTAAGTTTTGCTGTTCTTTTAAAAGTGCTCGCGCAGTGTCTAATGCCTCAGCATCACCCTGCTCTTGATATGCTTTCCTGAGTTGATTATAAAGTTTTGCATTTTTCTTACCCATCTTTTTAATCGCGGCTTCAGCCCTTACTTCGAAATCTCTTTCACGCCCATAAATATGGTTGAAACGCCTTGCAACTTCTCTTGTCAGTTCAACATGAACAACTTGATCTTCACCAACAGGCACTTGGCCTGCGCGATAAGTCAAAATATCTGCACTTTGTAATAATGGATAACCTAAAAAACCATATGTCGATAGATCTTTTTCTTTTAGTTTTTCCTGTTGGTCCTTGTATGTAGGGACGCGCTCAAGCCAAGACAACGGGGTTATCATAGAGAGTAATAGATGTAACTCAGCATGTTCGGGGACTTTTGACTGTAAAAACAATGAGACTGCCGAAGGCTCAATACCAGCCGCAAGCCAGTCTGTTACCATTTCCCATACACTATCTTCGATGACACCACTATCATCATAATGTGTCGTCAAGGCATGCCAATCTGCCACAAAAAAGAAGCAATCAAATTCGTGTTGCAATTTAATCCAGTTTTTCAATACACCATGATAATGACCAAGGTGAAGCCGTCCTGTTGGTCGCATACCTGATACGATGCGACTGGACTGCAATGTTACTGTGTCCAAAATATTCTCCTGATCTTATTCACGATCAAATCTAATTTAAAAAAGTAAGTTCAATAGCTGCGCCGCACTAAAAGGTATTGGTAATAAACTTATAAAGCCAGAAACAAGAGGCCATAACAACATCCCAATAATACCAAAATATAGCAGTGCTAATAAAATGATAAAGCCGTAAGGTTCTAGTCGACTCATTTGCCAAGCCAAAGGCCCAGGCAATACGCTCATTAAAATACGTCCACCATCTAATGGCGGCAGCGGTAATAAATTCAATAACATCAGCATCGTATTAATAAAAATACCGACAAGGCCCATATATGCCAAAGCCTCACTCATTGATAGGCCTATTAATACAATCACTGACCAAAATAATGCCATCAGCAAATTAGCCATCGGGCCAGCCAATGCTACCCATGCCATACTAGTTTTTGCATTTTTCATATTCCGTGCATTGACTGGCACTGGTTTTGCCCAGCCAAATATAAAGCCCGTTGTCATTGCCAGCAATGACGGCACTATAATTGTACCTACAGGATCAATATGTTTGATTGGGTTCAGTGTTAAGCGACCCAGCATTTGTGCTGTACGGTCACCAAACTGAAGCGCTACCCAACCATGCGCAACTTCATGTAGCGTCACAGCAAATAGCACTGGAATAGCCCATATAATGATTTTTTGAATTAAAGAAAACTCATCCACCAATAAATTCTCGCCCTGCCATATAAGGTTTTAATACTTCAGGAATAGCAATCCGCCCCTGATCGTCTTGATAATTCTCCATAACGGCTAATAACGTCCGTCCAACAGCCAGCCCTGACCCATTAATAGTATGTACCAATTCTGGCTTTCCTGTTTCAGGGTTACGCCAGCGCGCTTGTAACCTGCGTGCCTGAAAATCATGAAAATTACTGCATGATGAGATCTCTCTGTAAGTTTTTTGGCTCGGAAGCCAAACTTCCAAATCATATGTTTTACTAGAAGAAAAACCTAGGTCTCCCGTACATAGCACCACTTTACGATAAGGTAATTTTAAGGCTTGTATAATCGCTTCAGCATGGCCAGTTAGTGCTTCGAGTGCCGCCGCAGAGTCTTCTGGCCTTACAATTTGTACTAACTCTACTTTTTCAAACTGATGTTGACGAATTAACCCTCTTACATCCCGACCATGCGAACCTGCTTCACTTCGGAAACAGGGCGTATGAGCAACAAACATAAGTGGCAATTGGTCAAGATTTGATATTGTGTCACGTACTATATTGGTTACAGGTACCTCTCCTGTAGGAATTAAATATAAGCCGGCATCACCAATAGCAAATAAATCCTCAGAAAACTTTGGCAATTGACCTGTACCCTGCAATGAATCTGCATTAACTAAGTAAGGCACGTAAGTTTCTGTATAACCATGCCGTTCTGTATGAGTATCCAACATAAATTGCGTTAAAGCACGTTGTAACTTTGCTAAAGCGCCTTTTAATATAACAAACCTAGCACCACTTATTTTTGCTGCCGTTTCAAAGTCCATACCTAATTTTTCACCTAAATCAATATGATCTTTGGCTGCAAAATTAAACTCAGGCAATTCACCCCAGCGTAAAACTTCCAAATTATGTTCTTCATCGTCACCCTCAGGAACATCATCTTGTGCAAGATTTGGCACACTCAAAGCATAAGTATTTATCTTATCTAAAATGTCTGCAAGACGGTTTTCTGCTTCTTTGTATTTAGAAGCTAAATCATCTACTTCTGCTAACAAAGGAGTAATATCCTCGCCAGCCGCCTTAGCCTTACCGATTAATTTTGAGCTACTATTACGTTTTGTTTGTAGTGCCTGAGCAGCTACTTGCGCGTGTTTTCGTTCTTTTTCTAGCATTTCTAGCATTTGCACATCGAGCTTAAAACCACGACGGCTTAACAACTCTGCTGCTCGTTTCGGCTCATTTCTTAATAATTTTGGGTCTAACATTTTAAATTCCTGGTTTAGCTGACCAACTGACAATACTGTCCGTATTTACGAACTTACATAACTTTCCTAGTTTATTCAGAGTACATCAACTACAAACTGCACAAAAATGGCCGTACTTACAATAATTGTATTCATATTTGCTTCCCCATGACCATCCCCAGCCATGTTGCTAGTAGGCAAAATACAACACTCATTATAATATTTAATAACGCTTTAAATGGGTCACCCGCATCGAACAATGCCAATGTTTCAAATGAAAAGGCTGAAAATGTTGTAAATGAACCCAACAGTCCCACTAACAAACCCATACGCCATTCAGCAGAAACTGCAATACGCTCAATAAATAAAACGAATAGGAAACCTATCAGTAGAGAACCGAGAATATTTACAGCCAGTGTGCCATATGGGAAGTCTCGCCCTAGTAGTCTATAAATACTATTTGACATGCCAAAACGCAGGACAGCTCCTAATGCACCACCACCTGCAATTGCTAATAACTGCTGCACTATTTTATCTCGACCAATTAAATGGGATAGTTTACCTTATTAGCGTCATCGACTAATAACCTATTGCAAGTACGCACTGTTCTTATACCTAAGTGATTCATACTATCTTGCTGTAACTAATTCACCACTCGCGTAGCGTTCAGCCATGTCAATAAGTGAAATAGCTTTAATCTTACTACCATGGCCAGCACTACCGAAGGCTTCATAACGTGCCTGACAAATTCCCTGCATAGCAGTTGTTGATTCCTTCAAAAACTTTCTCGGATCTAAGTTAGTGGCATTTTTATCTTGCATCAAAAATTGACGAATCGACCCCGTCGATGCCATTCGCAAGTCAGTATCAATGTTTACTTTTCGCACTCCATATTTAATACCTTTTACAATCTCATCGACAGGTACACCATAGGTTTGAGCTATATCACCGCCGTTATTATTAATCACCTCTAACCACTCTTGTGGCACTGAACTTGAGCCATGCATCACAAAATGCACATCAGGTAATCGCTGTTGCAATGTCTTTAAATGACTAATTGCCAGAACCTCTCCGGTGGGAGGCTTAGTAAATTTATAAGCCCCATGACTAGTGCCAATTGCTACTGCCAATGCATCTACTTGCGTGGCTTTAATAAACTTTGCTGCTTCTTCTGGATCAGTCAACAATTGGCTATGAACTAATTTTTTATCCGCACCATGCCCCTCTTCTTGACCCATCATTCCCGTTTCAAGGGAGCCCAAGCAACCAATTTCACCTTCCACAGATACACCACAGCTGTGTGCCATTTTGGTGACGGTACTTGTTACCTCTGCGTTATACTCATATGTTGAAGGTGTTTTCTGATCAGGTAACAATGAACCATCCATCATCACTGAACTAAAACCCGACTGAATAGCGCGAGCGCATATTACCGGCGAAGCTCCATGATCCTGATGCATCACCACTGGAATATGAGGGTAACTTTCTACTGCTGCCAAAATCAAATGGCGTAAAAAAGACTCTCCAGCATACTGCCGTGCTCCAACGGAGCCTTGCATAATTACTGGGCTGTCAACAGCATCTGCCGCTTGCATAATGGCATGAACTTGCTCCATATTGCTGACATTAAAAGCAGGTATTGCAAACTGATTTTCAGCTGCATAATCAAGGACTTGCCGTAGTGATACCAATGCCATAATAGCTTCCTTTTTAAATGCTCACTATTCTAAAACTATTTCAGTCAACTTTAAGTTTAGTCATTTTACCCACACGAATTAATTTGAGCATATCCGTTCCTCCTTTAACTTCAAAGTCTCCTTTTGTTAGGATAACTATATCACCCTCACTCACAACGCCATTGGCTTGTAATATGTCGATCGCCCTCTCATTTAAAATACCATCGTCGATCAACGAAGGCTGAAAATGAACAGGATAGACCCCTCGGTATAAAGTGACTTTACGTCCTGTTTCTTCCGTCGGTGTCAGTGCGAAAATAGGAATGCCCGAACTAATACGTGACATCCATAACGGCGTTGAACCTGACTGTGTTAATGCTGCAATAGCTTTTACGTCCAGGTGATTCGCTAAATACATTGCACCCATTGCAATTGCCTCATCAATCAAATCAAATTGTGAGTCTATCCGATGACTAGACCGACGTATTTCGCTCTGCTGCTCCGCTTTGAGACAAATGCGATCGACGGCTTCAATGACAGCAACGGGGTATTTGCCTATAGCTGTTTCCCCTGACAACATCACGGCATCAGTTCCATCTAAAACGGCATTAGCAATATCAAAAACTTCTGCTCGTGTCGGAATGGCATTTTCTATCATCGATTCCATCATCTGGGTCGCGGTGATGACTGCACGGTTCAGTTGACGTGCGCGCAGAATAATTTTTTTCTGGATAGGAGGCAGCGCTGCATCGCCTATTTCCACACCTAAATCTCCCCTTGCAACCATAACTGCATCAGACGCATTAATAATTTCATCAATGACCTCGATGGCTTCAGCTCTTTCTATCTTTGCTATGATCCCAGCTTTTCCACCAGCATCACTGATTAATTGTCTGGCATAGTTAATATCTTCAGCTGAACGTGGAAATGACACAGCTATGTAATCAGCTTTCATTTTTACCGCGACTTTAATATCAGCCTTATCCTTATCTGTTAAGGCTGCTGCTGATAAGCCTCCACCTTGGCGATTAATACCTTTGTTATTGGATAGTGTGCCGCCAATAGTGACTTTACAGAGAATACGCTGGCCTTTAATGCTCTCAACAACCAATACAATCCGGCCATCATCCAACAATAAGGTGTCATTAGGATGTACATCCTTAACCAACTGCTTGTAATCAATTCCAACTTGATGCGCATTACCATCATTACTATTTAGCTCAGCATCTAAAGTAAAATGCTGCCCTTCTTGCAGCATTACCTTTTCATCTTTAAACCGTGCTATACGAATTTTAGGGCCTTGCAAATCAGCCAAAATGCCTACTTGTTTACCCTGCCGCTTTGCTATTTTTTTGACAGTGTTTGCTAGTTCAATGTGTCCATTGACATCACCATGAGAGAAATTCAACCGGACGACATCTAGCCCTCCTTTAATCATTGCTTCTAATACATCTGGCGTATTGGATGCTGGTCCTAAAGTCGCGACAATTTTAGTTCTTCTCAGTGCTACCATTATTTACCCTTTAAAATTAACTGCCTCGAGACTCAAGCATGGCTACTGCAGGTAACTCCTTACCCTCTAGAAACTCTAGAAAAGCACCGCCTCCTGTTGAAATATATGACACATCATTACTGATATTGTATTTGCTCACTGCTGCTAGGGTATCCCCTCCACCTGCAATCGAAAAAGCTTTAGACTCTGCGATTGCCATCGCTATTGCTCTAGTTCCTTCACCAAACTGATCAAACTCAAAGACCCCAAGAGGACCATTCCAGACAATAGTACCTGCAGTTTTCAATATCTTTACTAACTCTGCTGCTGAAGCAGGCCCAATATCAAAAATCATATCATCATCATTGACGTCTGAAGCTGGTTTTAGTGTTGCTACTGCTGTTTCAGAAAATTCTTTACCGCACACGACATCCCTTGGAACGGGTATATTGCCCCCCTTCTTTCTCGCTTCAGTAGTCAACTTATTACAGGTTGCTACCAAGTCTGGCTCATATAGAGATTTGCCTACATTGTTACCAGCAGCGGCAATAAATGTATTAGCTATACCTCCACCTACAATCAATTGATCAACAATTTTTGTTAAAGATTCTAATACCGTTAATTTGGTCGAAACTTTTGATCCACCCACAATCGCGATCATTGGACGGACCGGATTATCTAATGCTCTACCTAATGCACTTAGTTCAGCGGCCAGCAATGGTCCAGCACATGCGATCGGTGCATATTTAGCCACACCATGAGTGGAAGCTTGTGCCCTATGAGCTGTACCAAAAGCATCCATCACGTAGATATCACATAATGCAGCCATTTTCTGCGACAAAATATCATCGTCTTCTTTTTCACCTACATTAAATCGCACATTTTCACACAACACGATCTGCTTCACATTCATATCAATGCCGTCTAACCAGCTTTTTTCTAAATAAACTTCGTGGCCTAATAACGCACTGAGATGTCTTCCAACAGGAGCTAATGAAAAACTTCCATCATATTCACCTTCATTCGGTCGCCCTAGATGTGACATCAGCATAACTTTAGCACCTGCTTTTAGTGCCATTTTGATTGTTGGCAATGCAGCTCTAATACGCGTGTCATCCGCTACAGCACCATCTTTAAGTGGCACATTTAAATCTTGGCGAATTAGTACCCTTTTGCCAGCCAAATCAAGGTCAACCATATTAATTACCGTCATATGTATCACCTATTTACTATTATTTTCTTCACACTGCTTGTCGGGATACATATCCCTCATTTAAACAGCCATATCTTGCAGATTAATGAAAAGTACAGAACTAGCGATCAAAAGCTCCTTCAAAGAAAGTCTTTTTTATTTAACTGCAAATCAATTAATATGAGTTTTCATTTTCCGACAAACTGTACCAGTCGCATCATATTACAGGTATAGCCGTATTCGTTGTCATACCAAGCCACAACTTTCACAAATGTAGGATCCAATGCAATACCTGCACCTGCGTCAAAATTAGATGGTGCTGTATGACCTCGGAAGTCGGTAGAAACAACACTTTCATCGGTATAGCCCAATACGCCTTTTAAGTCACCTTCCGATGCTATTTTCATGACAGTACAGATACCTTCATATGATGCTTCGTTATTAAGTTCAACCGTCAAATCAACTACCGATACATCTGATGTTGGGATTCGAAAGGCCATCCCTGTTAATTTACCATTTAACTCTGGTAATACTTTGCCTACAGCTTTAGCTGCACCGGTTGATGAAGGGATGATATTTTCAAGAATTCCGCGGCCCCCACGCCAGTCTTTCACCGAGGGTCCATCAACAGTTTTTTGTGTTGCCGTTGCAGCATGAATTGTGGTCATCAAACCACGTTTAATACCAAAGTTATCATTTAATACTTTCGCAACAGGGGCCAGCGCATTTGTAGTGCATGACGCAGCTGAGACAATTGGTTCACCAGCATATTGATCATGATTAACACCATAAACAAACATTGGTGTGTGATCTTTTGATGGTGCAGACTGCACGACCTTTTTAGCCCCGGCATCAATGTGTTGTTGGCAAGACTCTTCTGTTAAAAAGAAGCCTGTACATTCAATAATTAAGTCTGCACCTACTTCATCCCACTTCAAATCAGATGGATTACGCTCAGCAGTAATTCGAATAGTTTTACCATTAACGACAAGGTTTCCATTTTTGACTTCGACAACACCCTCAAAATGACCATGCACCGAATCGTACTTTAGTAAGTAAGCCAAATATTCTGGTTCTAAGAGATCATTGATTGCCACAACCTCAATATCCAAAAAGTCTTTGACAGCAGCACGAAATGCCATACGACCAATTCGGCCAAACCCGTTGATACCGACCTTAATTGTCATAATTTTCTCCGATTGAAACTCATTTAAAAACTAGAACATTATATGAAGCACTAGTTTTTAATTGGCTTAAAAGACCTTAACTTTCAATACAAAAATGGCGAGTGCACATCCGCACACTCGCCATATTCATTTAAATATCTATAATTTTAGCCTAGACTAAACTTACAGTACTTCTTTTACTGTTTTCACAACATTCTCAACTGTGAAACCAAAGTGCTCCATCACTACGCCACCAGGCGCTGACTCACCAAAGGTATCTATACCTACGACACCACCTTCTAAACCAACGTATTTACGCCAAAAGTCCGTCACACCAGCTTCAATAGCAACACGTTTAATACCCGGAGTAAGAATGCTATCTTTATAAGCTTGCTCTTGACGATCAAAAACATTAGTTGATGGCATTGAAACTACACGTGCACTGATTCCAGAGGCAGCAAGAGCTTCTTGTGCTTTTGCTGCAAGATCTACTTCAGAACCCGTTGCAATCAAGATCACATCGGCAGAACCCTTGGCTTCAGACAATATGTATGCACCTTTACGCATAGCATTAAAATCAGCAGCATCATGACTACGACCAGGAATACCTTGGCGACTTAATACTAAGCTGGTGGGACCATCCATACGTTCTACAGCAGCTGTCCACGCAACAGCGACTTCTACAGAGTCTGCTGGACGCCATACATCCATATTCGGAATATAACGCATTGCAGCAGTATTTTCGATTGGTTGATGCGTAGGACCATCTTCACCTTGACCGATAGAATCATGGGTCAATACAGCAATGGTACGGATCTTCATCAAGGCTGCCATTCTCAGTGCGCTTTTCGCATAATCAGAGAACATGTGGAATGTACCACCGAAGGGAATTAAACCTCCATGTAACGTCATACCATTCATTATTGCGAACATACCAAACTCACGCACACCATACGAAATGTAGTTACCCATTTCTTTACCACTTACGTGTTTAAAACTTGCACAACTTGTAAGATTAGAACCAGTTAGATCCGCAGAACCACCTAAAAACTCAGGTAGGACCGGAGCTAATGCTGTAATTGCATTTTGTGATGCTTTCCTAGATGCAACGCTGGCTGCTTTTTCATTGGTTTCAACAATGAACGCATCCGTTGTTTGCTTCCAATTAGCAGGCAATTCACCGGCCATTCGGCGCTTAAACTCTGCAGCCAACTCTGGGTGAGCATTAGAATATGTATCAAATTTAGCATTCCAAGCAGCTTCTTTATCTGCACCAGATGCTTTAGCATCCCAACCTTCGTATACATCGGTAGGAATTTCAAATGGTGCAGAGTCCCAGTCTAATTCTTTACGAGTTAATGCAACTTCATCTTCTCCTAATGCAGCACCATGACAATCGTGGCTGCCAGACTTGTTGGGTGAGCCGAAGCCAATGATTGTCTTACAACAAATCATAGAAGGCTTATCTTTGACACCTTTAGCAGCAGTAATAGCAGCAGAGATTGCTTTAGGATCGTGTCCATCAACTGATTGTACATGCCAACCATATGATTCGAAGCGTTTTACTGTGTCATCTGTATACCAGCCATCTATGTGTCCATCTATAGAAATGTTATTGTCATCCCAGAATGCAACCAAATTACCTAGGCCCCATGTTCCTGCTAGTGAACAAGCTTCATGTGAAACACCTTCCATTAAGCAACCATCACCTAAAAAGACATAGGTATTATGGTTAACAATATCATGGCCCGGCCGGTTAAATTGATCTGCCATCAACTTTTCAGCCATTGCAAAACCGACACCGTTAGTAATACCTTGGCCTAAAGGACCCGTTGTTGTTTCAATACCTGGCGCATAACCATATTCAGGATGTCCGGCACATTGTGAATGCAGCTGACGGAATGAACTCAATGAAGACATCGGCAAGTCATAACCTGACAAATGTAACAATGAATAGATAAGCATAGAGCCGTGACCGTTAGATAGGATGAAACGGTCTCTGTCCGCCCATTCAGGGTTCGTTGGGTTATGGTTCATGTGGTCATTCCACAATACTTCAGCAATATCTGCCATCCCCATTGGTGCACCCGGGTGACCTGAGCTTGCTTTTTGAACTGCATCCATACTTAAAGCACGGATTGCATTAGCTAAATGTCTACGTGTAGCCATCTACGATTCTCCTGTAAAAAAATAATTATGCTGCTCGCCATTTAATCGAGCAGCCCATACTTGGGATTTGTTGTTCTGGACCGCGACCTGTCTCAGCCACAAGTTTCATAGCTTCAAATAGATCACGTCTTACGTCTGATGCAGCTGCTAACTTTTTGCTTTCATCAAATCGACCACGGTACTGCAATTCAAGGTTTTTGTTATAACCAAAGAAATCAGGGGTACAAATAGCACCAAAATTTTGGGCTACTTGTTGCGTTTCATCAAATAAATACGGAAAAGAAAATTGTTTATGTCGGGCAATAGCTTGCATTTGTTTAAACGAATCCTGCGGGTATTCTTTAGAGTCATTAGACATAATAGCAACCGTATTGATACCAAACCGCCTCAACTCTTTGGTATCAATAACCAGCCGGTCCATGATAGCTTTAACATAAGGGCAATGGTTGCAGATGAACATGACTAACAAACCATTTTTTCCATGGCAATCATTAAGCGTCCATATCTTACTATCCACTCCCCGCAATGAGAACTCAATGGCGGGCATGCCAAAATCACATACTGGCGTTTCTAAACTAACCATAACTTTTTGCTCAAATCTTGCTATTAATTACGCTAAACCCAACGTAAAATGCGAGTATAAAATGTATTTTTCTAGCTGATTATTCTATCAGGTTAAGCTCTCTAGTGCGATATCTCTGATCGAACTTTAAACTCATTATGTTTTTACTCAAACTCCTTTCCTTTTTCTACCTCCCTATCCAATAATAAAACTATGTTTTTATGATGAAACTTTATATTTGTCCTTCTCAGAGCTAAAGCGTAAAATTACTTCAGCATATTAATAGCTTATTGTCATACTGTTAATGTTTTTTCTATATCCAAATTTAGCAACACCAAAGATAAAAGGTAACTCAACATCAAAATTTGTTGTCATGTTCTACAATGTCATTCAGGTCATCTATTAAAATGAAGCACCTTTATGCGCAGTTTCAATCATTAAAGTTTGCGACAAAATTATTTCTCATATTTTTGTTACTACTCAGTCTCGGCTTAATTTATACTGATTATCACATACGTCAACAATTTGAAGGTAAACGCTGGGCTGTACCCGCCAAGGTATACGCTCGGCCACTAGAGCTATATGTTGGCTCACCTATTTCGTCAAACGACTTAAAAGTTGAATTGACTAGATTAGGTTATCAATTTACACCAGAAGTCGTTAAACCCGGTCAAGCAAATATTTCCAAGACAAGAACTATTATCTATACACGAGGCTTTAAGTTTACTGATAGCTTGGAAACGGCTCAACGATTAACTATCCACTACACTGGAACTCAACTCACCAAAATCACCAAGGGTGGAGGCAAAGACCTCTCACTTATAAGGCTAGAACCTGTTCTTATCGGTGGTATTTACCCTTTAAACAATGAAGACCGTGAATTGATTCAGCTTAATGAGGCGCCAGAAGCTTTTATTCAGGCTCTTATAGCTATCGAGGATCGCGGTTTTTATGAGCACAATGGAATCTCCTTGAGAGGTATTAGCCGCGCTATGTTGGCCAACCTCAAAGCAGGTAGGTTTATTCAAGGCGGTAGTACGCTCACGCAGCAGTTAATTAAAAACTTCTACCTCACATCTGATCGCACCCTCGCTCGAAAGTTACTAGAAATACCTATGGCCTTGCTGCTAGAGTCCCATTACAGCAAAGCAGATATTTTAGAGGCATATCTTAACGAAGTTTACCTAGGCCAAGAAGGAGCAAGGGCTATTCATGGCTTTGGTTTGGCTGCACAGTATTATTTTGCACAACCTCTGTCAGAACTCAAGTTGCCGCACTTAGCCTTACTTGCGGGCCTAGTTAAAGGCCCATCCTATTATGACCCTCGGCGACAGCCCGAGCGCGCGAAAAAAAGGCGTAACTTAGTACTTAAAGTACTTTTTGAGCAAGAGGCTATTGATATATTTCAATATGATTCAGCACGCCTTGCTCCATTAGATGTTGTAGAGCAAACTAGTCTATCTAAAGGAGCTTACCCAGCTTATTTAGACTTAGTCAGAAGACAGTTAAGACAGGATTACCCAGATGAAGCCTTAAACTCAGAGGGTTTACGCATCTTTACAAATCTGAATCCTATCGCACAAAACAAGGCTGAAACAGCACTCACTAAAACCATTAGTTCACTTGAAAACACTCATGGTAAATCAATAAAAGGCTTACAAGGCAGCATGATTGTCACCGACCCCCAAACCGGTGAAGTTATTGCTGTCATTGGTGGACGCCAAACACGTTATCGAGGCTTTAATCGAGCCTTGGATACGCAACGGCCTATTGGTTCTTTAGTCAAGCCAGCAGTTTACTTAACTGCTATAGAACAGGGTTATAACCTTGTAACTGAACTAGATGATTCTCCTTTTGAGCTTGATATGCCAAATGGTACAACCTGGCAACCTGAAAACTTTGATCTCAAATCTCGTGATTATGTTCAACTTCATCAAGCACTTGCCCATTCATATAATTTATCAACAGCCCGATTAGGTATGTCTTTAGGCCTAGACAATGTAATTGATACTTTAAAACGCCTTGGCGTGGAACGTCCTCTCGCTCCTTATCCTTCATTATTACTAGGGGCCCAAGGTTTATCACCCCTTGAAGTTGCAAGAATGTATCAAACAATGGCTTCAAATGGTTTTCAAATGCCCCTAAGGGCCATAAGGAGAGTAACCGATAGTAGTGGTGATGAACTCTCTCGCTACCCTTTTGAACTAGAGCAAACTATCGACAATAACTCCATTCATCTCTTACAATATATACTGCAAGAGACCACTCGAGCAGGCACGGCACGCTCTATTTATTACAGTCTACCTGAGGATATCAATGTCGCAGGGAAAACAGGTACCTCTGACCTGCAACGTGATAGTTGGTTTGCAGGGTTCGCTGGTAATCGGCTGGCTGTCGTTTGGTTAGGCCAAGATAATAATATGCCAATGCCGATTACAGGTTCTAGCGGGGCCTTACGTGCATGGACAAATTATATGGTGAATGAAACACTCGAACCATTCATTGCTGCCACGCCTGAAGATATTGAATATCTTTGGATCGACCAACAAACTGGTATGCTATCTGATAAAGGGTGTTTCGGTGCACAGCAACTGCCATTTTTGTCAGGCAATAGTCCAACAGAACGTTCTAAATGCGGAATTAGAAAAAGAAATGATGCCTTACCTACTGTTGACCGTTGGATCGAGCGCTTGTTTGAATAAGATATTTTAAAGGATTGTAAGGTTGACTCTACTCAATACCAAATACTGGCATCAGCCACGGCGCTTAACGTGCTTAGTTTTAATATTATTTATCAGTGCTTGCGTCTATACACCCCAGTCTCCTAACGAGCATGTTTCCTCAGCCGACATAGCTAAAGCCAAACTTATTGCTGGGTTGGCTAAACAGGCTCAGATCAACAAGCCTATTGTCCCTGTTTCGCCAACGGCTATCGAAGTAGACCTTCAAAATGATGCCGTCACCGCTTTACTCGATTCAGCAAAAACAGCTCTTTTGCAAGGTGATTTAAAAGCTGCTCAAACAATTTTGCAGCGGGTCCAAAGGATCGCACCTCGTGATCCAAATGTTTATTACAAGTTAGCTAGCACCCATCTAGATTTAAAAGACTATAAGCTGGCAGAGCATGTAGCTTTAAAGGGCGTATCGCTTGCACAAGGCCAAGACTTTCAACTGCGTAAACTCTGGTTAATGATTGCTGATATCCGATTGCAGTCTGGCGATATAATCGCTGCTGAAAAAGCTGAACATACCGCCAGTCGATATTAATTAGTCTCGTAAAGACAGTACATCTTGCATATCATGCAACCCATTCTTATGTGACATTAACCAACTAGCCGCACGCATCGCACCCAAGGCAAAAGTCATTCGACTTGATGCTCTATGTGTGATTTCAACACGTTCACCTTCGGTTGCAAACATTACTGTATGGTCGCCAACAATATCACCTGCCCTTACAGTCGCAAACCCAATGGTCTTGTGGTCTCTTTCTCCTGTCCGACCTTCACGCCCATATACAGAACATGCTTTTAAATCACGGCCAAGCGCATCCGCAACAACCTCACCCATTTTTAATGCAGTACCTGATGGGGCATCAACCTTATGGCGGTGGTGAGCTTCAATGATTTCAATATCAGAGTCATCACCTAATACTCGCGCCGCAATATCCAATAATTTCAATGATAAATTAACACCAATACTCATGTTAGGCGCTAATACAATGGCTACCTGATCCCCCGCTTGTTCAATTACGGATTTTTGTTCATCGCTAAAGCCCGTCGTTCCTATTACTAAGCGACACTGGCTTTCTAAACAGTGAGGGATTAGCTCCATCGTGACTTCGGGTAGAGTGAAATCAACGATAACATCTGATTGAGCTATTGCAGCTGCAACATCGCTTGTTATTTCTATGCCTAATTTTCCTACTCCGGCTAGCTCTCCAGCATCAGAACCAAGTAAGCTTGAATCTGTGCGAGCAATAGCCCCACTAAGCTTCAAGCCCTCTGATTGATACACCGCTTGTATCAAACATCGACCCATCCTACCTGCTGCGCCATTGACTGCTATGCGAATCGTCATATTCTGACCTTCTTAGTTATCGTTATATTCACTATTGTAACGTTAAGCAATCTTTAGCATAAAGTATTAATCGAAAAACTTTTTGACCCCATCTAGCCATGAACTATGTTTAGGGCTGTGCTTACTACGGCTACCAGCTATAGTTTTATCAAATTCTTGTAATAAGTTTTTTTGTTTTTTTGATAACTTCACCGGGGTCTCAATAATAACTCGGCAGACTAGGTCACCTATAACACCACTACGAACCGACTTTACTCCCTTGCCTCGTAATCTAAATTGTTGTCCTGTTTGTGTACCTTCTTGCACTTTTAGACTTGCCTTTCCTGATAGGGTGGGAACCTCAATATCCCCGCCCAGTGCCGCTGATGTATAACTAATCGGCACATCACAAAATAAATTATTATCATCACGTGTAAAGACATCATGATGCTGGACTTGTACTTCGACATAAAGATCTCCCGATCCAGCACCACCATGACCAGGCTCCCCCTCACCTGTTAACCGTATACGGTCGCCAGTGTCTACGCCCGCTGGCACCTTAACAGATAAAGTTTTATGCTCTTGAATTTGACCTTCACCATTACAATCACCACATGGGGATTTAATTACTTTTCCTGTGCCTCCGCAATGAGGGCATGGTTGCTGTACTGAAAAGAATCCCTGCTGCATTCGTACTTGACCGTGGCCACCACAAGTAGAGCATGATACGGGCTGCGTTCCTGATTTAGCGCCACTACCATCACAGGTTTTACACTCCGTATGAATGGGGATCCGAATTTTCACTGTTGTTCCAGCTACAGCATCTTCTAGTGATAATTCTAAATGGTAACGTAAGTCAGCACCACGGTAGCTCTGCCTCCCCCCCCCTGATGCACCAAAAATATCATTAAATACATCTCCGAATACATCACTAAATCCTCCAGCAGCCCCGCGCGAACCACCACCCATTGATTGGTCCACACCCGCATGGCCAAATTGATCGTAAGCAGCCCGCTTTTGTGGTTCGGATAGGACTTCGTAGGCTTCTTTTGCCTCTTTAAATTTTTCTTCTGTCCCCGCATCATCGGCATTACGATCTGGATGATATTTCATTGCCATACGCCGATAGGCTTTTTTAATTTCTACCTCCGTCGCTGTACGTGAAATACTCAATATTTCGTAAAAATCTCGTTTGGCCATTGATGCTATCTACCCAATATTTATAGAACAAAGCAGGCGTAGGGAAAACCTACGCCTGCTTTTCAAATCAAACTGTTATGAAGCTTATTTTTTATCGTCGTTAACTTCTTCAAATTCAGCATCAACAACGTCATCTGCACCTGCTTTCGCGTTCCCTTCCTCGGCACCTTCACCAGCGGCTTCTGCATTTTCAGCATAGGCTTGTTCTGCGAGTTTTTCTGCAGCTTCAGTCAATGAAACTGTTTTCGCTTCAATGACGTCTTTCTCTTCACTATTTAAAGCTTCTTTGAGCTCGGTAATAGCTGTTTCAATCTTCACTTTTTCATCTGCATCTAGCTTATCACCTAATTCAGTAATTGATTTTTCTGTGCTGTGCACTAGGTTTTCACCTTGGTTTCGGGCATCAACCAACTCATGAAACTCACGATCTTCTTCAGCATGAGCCTCAGCATCTTTAACCATTTGCTCAACTTCTTCATCAGATAAACCACTTGATGCTTTAATTACTATAGATTGCTCTTTACCTGTTGCTTTATCTTTTGCTGATACATTCAAAATACCATTGGCATCAATATCAAATGTCACATCAATTTGTGGCTGGCCTCGAGGTGCAGATGGAATATCAGATAAATCAAAGCGGCCTAATGATTTATTTGCTGATGCTTTTTCACGTTCACCCTGCATAACATGAATTGTTACTGCGGGCTGATTGTCTTCTGCAGTTGAGAATACTTGATTTGCTTTCGTTGGAATCGTGGTATTTTTCTCAACCAGTTTAGTCATCACTCCACCCATAGTCTCTATTCCTAGACTTAGAGGTGTAACGTCAAGTAACAAGACATCTTTAACATCACCAGCTAAAACAGCTGCTTGAATCGCCGCACCTGAGGCAACTGCTTCATCAGGATTTACATCTTTACGGGGCTCCTTGCCAAACAAGGCTTCAACTGCTTCCTGAACTTTCGGCATTCTTGTTTGACCACCGACCATTATGACATCATCAATCTCAGACAATTCCAAACCAGCATCTTTCAATGCCATTTTACATGGCGCTATACTACGCGTAATCAAATCTTCAACTAAAGATTCTAGTTTAGCTCTCGTTAGGCGTACTTCCATATGTTTTGGACCAGAAGCATCTGCTGTAACATAAGGTAAGTTAATATCGGTTTGCTGGCTTGATGACAACTCTATTTTTGCTTTTTCAGCTGCATCTTTCAAGCGTTGTAACGCCAGAGGATCCTTCGATAAGTCAATTCCTTGATCTTTTTTGAATTCATCTACTAAGAAATCCATGATGCGTTGGTCAAAGTCTTCACCACCAAGGAAAGTGTCACCGTTAGTCGCCAACACTTCAAATTGGTGTTCACCTTCAATATCAGCAATTTCAATTACTGACACATCAAACGTACCACCACCTAAGTCATAAACGACGATGGTTGAATCACCGCGCTTTTTATCCATGCCGTAGGCCAATGCTGCTGCCGTAGGTTCATTGATAATACGCTTAACGTCAAGACCTGCTATTTTACCGGCATCTTTTGTCGCCTGACGTTGTGAGTCATTGAAGTAGGCAGGAACTGTCACAACTGCTTCCGTCACTTCTTCTCCTAGAAATTCTTCTGCAGTTTTTTTCATTTTCATTAAAACACGTGCAGAAACTTCAGGTGGTGCCATCTTCTTCTTATTCGCTTCAACCCAGGCATCACCATTATCAGCTTCAGCAATTGTGTAGGGCACCATGCCAATATCTTTCTGGACAACATCATCTTTAAACTTTCTTCCGATTAAACGTTTAATAGCAAACAATGTATTTTTAGGATTAGTGACCGCTTGGCGTTTAGCTGATTGGCCTACCAACACTTCATCATCTTTAGTAAAAGCAACTATTGAAGGAGTTGTACGATCGCCTTCGCTATTTTCGATAACACGTGATTTTCCATCTTCTAATACTGCTACGCACGAATTAGTCGTTCCTAAGTCAATACCAATAATTTTAGCCATCTGTTTAATTCTCCAATATTCTTAAATACGTACTAGTCACACTAGTTGTTGAGTAGTAATGTGGGGGTTTAAAAAAAAAATTCAAGCCCAAGGACTACTGAACGATAATTTTTATTGTGATACTACAACCATAGCCGGGCGTAATAAGCGACCATTAAATTGGAAACCCATTTGCGCAACAGTGATAATATGATTTGATTCAAGGCCATCGATAGCTTGCATGGCCATAGCTTGATGCAGATCAGGATCAAAGGCATCACCTTCAGCTGGTCTTACCTCTTCAAGCCCAAATTTAGCAATAGAAGACAAAAACATTTTCATTGTCATATCTAAACCGTCGCGCACATTCTCCAAGGAAGCTTCTTCGCCTGAAGCAGCATTAGCTCCCAGAGCCATGCTGTCATATATGGGTAGTAATTCAGCAACAAACTTATCTAGCGCATGTTTATGAGCATTTTCTAAATCACGTGACTGGCGCCGGCGCAAGTTTTCCATATCTGCCCGAGCAAGGAGTAATTCATTCCAATGTCCATCTGCTTCACTCTTTGCTTCTTCTAATAGTTTTTTCAGCTCTATTTCACTTATAGACGCACTGTCGCTTGGCATTGCCTCCTCTGTCTGACCTTTTTCAGGATCGTCTGTCGCTATGTTATTAATTTCTTCGTCACTCATATTCCTACGCTTCCAAATTACTTAATGATAAGACAGGTATTTGGGGTCAAAAAAGCTTTTTTCAAGCATTTGGAGGAATATTTTTGTTAAATTATTTAATTAAACCAATTAACTTGTAACTTTTAGCCACTGACATTCACCCTTACTAGCTTTATCAAGCAACTCAAGATGCTTTTGATGTTCCTTTAGCTCTAGCTCCGTTGCTTTGATAACTTTTAATCGCTTACGTTTTTTTCTATCACTTTTATTCTTATCTTTTAGACCCGTTTGTTGCTTCGTCATCTCCTCTCCCGCAAGGGAAAGGCTTACTTGACCGCCTGTCATCGCAAGATAAACATCCGCTAAAATTTCAGAATCAAGTAACGCTCCATGTAGCTCACGGTTCGAATTATCAACGTCATAACGACGGCACAAAGCATTCAGATTGTTTTTCTGACCGGGATGCTTATCTCTTGCAAGTTTAAGAGTATCTAAGATAGTACAAACAGTATTGATACTTCGAGACTCAGTAGTAATTTTAGTTAATTCATGGTCTAAAAAGCCAACATCAAATGGGGCGTTATGAATAATTAACTCTGCCCCATCAATAAACTGCATAAAATCCGTCACAATCTCTGCAAATAGTGGCTTATCTGCTAAGGCCTCGTTAGTTATCCCATGTACTTCCATCGCACCGGCATCAATTTCACGTTCCGGATTAATGTATTGATGAAAAGTTTTACCTGTCAGTCTCCGGTTAATCAATTCAACGCATCCTATTTCGATAATACGATGACCATCTGAAGTACTTAGCCCTGTTGTTTCGGTATCAAGTACTATTTGTCGTTTGGTTTTATTATCTGCCACGTGATGCCCTTATTGATTTACGGCAATGTCACGAGCAGCTACTGCTAATTGATCAGCCCGCTCGTTTTCAACATGCCCTTGATGACCACGTACCCATTCCCATTCTAATTGGTGTGATTCGGCTGCCCTCTCCAAGCGTTGCCATAAGTCAATATTTTTAACAGGTTTTTTAGCAGCTGTCTGCCAGTTTCGCTTCTTCCAGCCTGGCAGCCATTCAAGCATACCTTTCATTACATACTGAGAATCGGTAGTTATTTTTACACTACAATCGCGCTGTAACGCTTCTAAGGCAGCGATTACAGCCATCATTTCCATCCGGTTATTAGTAGTGTCTTTTTCACCACCAGAAAGTTCTTTTTCTATACCTTTAGTACGCATAATTGCACCCCAGCCTCCTGGGCCCGGGTTACCACTACAAGCGCCATCGGTATATATTTCAACGTGATCCATCTATTTTTTCTCTTGTTGCAGGTTTGCCAACTAAACTCTTTTGGGGGAACCATTTTCCGGCATGCCAACGCCCAGTTACGGGTGTTAATGGTATTGTTCTTTTTGTAGCGACGAGAACTGTTACACCAGAAAAAATGCGCCAGAACCGTTGGCCGTAAAACTCTAACTTATCAGTTCTATTCAGCCACTTCTCACTTTTAAGCGGCGGTCTAAACATCAACTTTTCTATCGAAACAACATCAAAATTTAAAAGTGACAGCCAGTCTTTTATCCGTGATTGGCCAAAAAAAGTACCATGCCATGGTGCCCCTTTTCTTGATGAAAATAAGCGACGAAGGCCCCACCAGCTCCAAGGATTAAAACAACAGATAATCATCTTTCCATCACCCACTAAAATTCTTTCGGCTTCTCTTAAAACTTGATGAGGATCGGATGAAAACTCTAATACATGGCTTAATATCAGGGTATCCAAACTATTAGATTTGAATGGTAATGATTCATTAATACCTTCCACATCAGCTGATCTTGCCATCCTCTTCCTAAATTTAGGCACGATCATTTCTGGGAACAGATCATACTCGATACCTACCTGCAGCTGATAATAGCCATTAAAATGACCTGGCTTATCGCGGAATAATTGCTTCTCTTGCTTTAAGACACACCGACCCAATGGACTTTCCCACCAGTCTCTCAAAGGATCTACATTGTCATTTTCTGAATCAGTCATGGCAATCACCGTTAAGTACTTATAGTTACTCCAATAATCAAAAAAGCGTTAAAGTATATTATTACTGAATAATTAGTATTCTACTACCAAGGTCTCTCTAAGTTAACATGCAAATCATATTATTTATTAAGCCATGACAAAGTTTTCAGTTCAAGGAGTGCCCACTCTCAAAGACAATTATGTCTGGCTTATCCGCGCCGGTAACTCACCCCATGTAATCGTAATTGATCCTGGTGATGAAAAACCAGTGATTGCAGCTATCCAACATCAACAGCTAATTCCTGTCGCAATAATTATTACCCATCATCATTATGATCATGTTGATGGTGTTGAACCATTCTTAAAACATTTTCAGGTTCCAGTTTACGGGCCCAGTAATGAATTAATTCCAGCGGTAACACACCCGTTAGAGCCGAGCGATAACTTGTCCATCCACAAAGATTTTCCGTCCTGCCAGGTCATCGCAGTACCCGGCCATACTAACGGTCATCTAGCTTATCTATTCAACGACAGCTTATTTTGTGGAGATACCCTATTTTCAGCAGGATGCGGTCGTCTACTTGGAGGTACATACTCACAGTTATTAACCTCACTCAAATACATTTGTTCTCTACCATTAAAAACTAAAATATATTGCGCTCATGAATACACAGCGAATAATTTAAAATTTTCATGCATCATTGAACCAGATAGTATTGAGATACAGCAACGGTCAGAATATATTGGTAAATTAAGAGCCGAAAATAAAATAACTTTGCCCTCAACGCTTGAAATAGAGCTTGCGACCAACCCTTTTTTACGTTGTCGAGAGCCAAGCGTTATCAGAGCTGCTGAGCAATATACCTCTCAAGACTTAGTTAATGAGTTGGCTGTTTTCACTGTACTTAGGCAGTGGAAAGATAATTTTTAATTTATTCACTATTTCTTATTAATCATCACATGTGGATAAGGAATTGAAATATTATTCTTATCAAATGCCAACTTGATCTGTTCAATCAATTCAGATCTCACAGTCCAATAGTCTTCACTTTTCACCCAGGGCCTGACATTAAAATTAACACTACTATCTGCAAGTTCTGCGACAGCAACTTTTGGAGAAGGCTTTTCTAAAACCAAATCATGTGCAGCTAAAATAGATTCCATTACCTTTTTCGCAGCCAACATATCATCTTCATAGCCTATGCCAAATACCAAATCAATACGGCGTGTCTCACGCGCAGAGTAATTGGTTATTGCTCCAGCATATATTTGACCGTTAGGAACAATAATTTCTCGATTATCGCCTGTTTTCATTATCGTGCTAAAAATACTAATTTGTTCTATTGCACCAACCACACCACCTGCCTCAATAAAATCACCTAACTTAAACGGACGGAAAATAATCATCATCACGCCTGCCGCAAAATTTTGTAGTGAATTTTGCAAAGCTAAACCGACCGCCAAGCCGGCCGCACCAATAAGTGCAATTAATGAGGTCGTATCAAAACCTAACTGGTTGAGTGCTGCCACAAAAATCAATAGCAACAATAGGGCCTTGGCAATTGCACTCAAGAAATTAATTAAAATTTCATCCATACCAGACTTCAGCATCATCTTAGCGAATAACTCTACTGTCCACTTGACGCCAATACGCCCAAGAAAAATAATTGCTAACGCAATCACCACATTCATCAACGGTGACATTACTGTCACACTTTCAGTCATGCTCATATTTAATTATTCCGCTCTATTGAATTGATGATCTCTGCAACCAATGCCGGCCCCTGATAAATAAAACCACTATAGATTTGGACGAGACTCGCCCCAGCTTCTATCTTTTTCACTGCATCATCACCAGACATAATGCCACCCGCTGCAATGATTGGTAATGTATCCGGTAAGGCTGCACTAAATTGCCGCACAATATCTGTTGAATGTTCAAATATAGGCCGACCACTCAAGCCACCCTCTTCCTCAGCATGCTTAGCGCCGTTGACTTTATCTCGTACCATACTTGTATTTGTAGCAATAACAGCATCGATTTCATGATTTACAAAAGCCTCCGCCAGCTCTTGTACTTCAGCTTCCTCTAAATCTGGCGCTACTTTTACTGCCATTGGTACATATCGATTATTTTGCTGATTTAAGGCTACTTGTTTATCTTTTAATGCTCCTAACAAGGCTTTCAAGGATTCACCAAACTGCAGCTTTCTTAGTCCTGGCGTATTGGGGGATGATATATTAATCGTTATATAGTCGGCTTGTGAATAAACTTTTTCTAAACCAATTAAATAATCGCTGACAGCATCTTCAACTGCAGTATCAATATTCTTACCTATATTAATACCCACTAGTGCATCAATTTGAGCTGATTTAACTTGTTCTACTAAATAATCAACACCTAAATTATTGAATCCCATCCTGTTAATAATTCCCTCCACTTCTTGCAAACGGAACATCCTGGGTTTTGGATTTCCTGGTTGCGGGCGTGGTGTGACAGTTCCAACTTCAATGAACCCAAAACCTAGTGCAGACAGAGCCTTTAAATAGTCACCATTTTTATCTACCCCTGCCGCCATACCCACCCTATTTGGGAATTTAAGGCCCATCACTTCAACAGGAGTAGCTATCGGTGCAGGGTATAACAGTGAGGATAATTTCAAGCTGTCTAACGCTTTTATTCCACCCATACCAATATGATGCGATTTTTCAGCATTAAGTCGAAATAAAACGGTCCGTAGTAGCTCATACAACATTAGTTCGAGCTCAACTTTATGCTGTATCCACTAAACTTACGAATATTTAACACCCCTGTATCCAGAATTAGATATTGGCCTTTAATCCCATGCAATAAGCCGGATATTTCTGGTGTTTTATCAAAGTTTAATGACTTCACTTTTTCGGGGTATTGGTCAATTGGGTAGCTAATTTCAACCACTTCCTCATCACTTAAGGGCGTAATTTCACCTTCACCAAACCGCTGCTGTAATGCTATTATTTCCGCGTTACATTCTTGCATTAATTCTTGCCTAACACCCTTCAAATCAACTGATACTGGCACACCCTTTAACATCTTTCTCCAATCGGTCCTATCTGATACATGCGCTTTAAATGTAACCTCAACTAGGCCAGATTGATATCGACTTTTGACTCTAAATATCGGTAATGCTTGAGCTGCTCCTTGATCGATCCAACGTGTTGGTATTTGATTTACGCGTGTGATGCCTACTTTTACACCCGAACTGTTCGCTAAGTATACAATATGATCTTGCATACAAAACTCTTCACCCCACGAGGGCTCACGGCAAGTACCCGCAGCGTAATGACAAGTTTCTGGACGCATAATACATAGATCACATTGTGCTAATTTTTGAGCACAAGGAAAACAATAACCGCCACTAAAGCTTTTTTTTGTTAAACGATCACAAGCCTGGCAGTGAATTTCACCCATAAAGGCTAAAGAAATATGCTGCCCAAATAGGCTGCTCATATCTTGATGGTCCTCACCAAAAATCATCTCATACTTGGCTAGCCCAGACTCATCTGACAGTGACACTGCCATTTTCGATAAGACCCCTTCTATTTCGCTCACGCTAACACCCCGTTAATATTAGATACCTAGCTATCTTATCGTATCTAGATTAAGCACGATAATATTGTTCGAAAATTATTGAGAATCACTCATAACATCCGTTTTAACAACATCAAAACATGGTTTTACTTAAATTAATCCTCTTTCTCTGCTTCCACTAATCTCTGTTGCCGGTCTTGCTCTTCTTCTATGATTGACTTTATTTCAAGCATCACACCGTCAACATCTGCAGCTTGAGTATTTTCTGCGTAACGGCCTGTCAGTGTGGTCTCTTGCTGTAACTTACCATTTTCAAATAACGCCCATATTTCTTTGCCATACTGACTCTTGAGTAGCTCTGGAGCATATTGGCCATAATAACGAGTCATATTGTCCACATCCCGTTTCAACATCGATTGTGCATTGTTATTAGCTGCTGCATCTACTGCTTGGGGTAGATCGATAATTACAGGCCCATCTTCATCAACTAGGACATTAAACTCAGATAAATCTCCGTGTACTATACCCGCACAAAGCATTCGCATCACATAGTGCATAACCACTAAATGATCTGCCCGTGCCTGTTCAGCAGACATAGATATATCGTTAAGACGTGGAGCTACTTCTCCGTTCTCATCGGTGATCAACTCCATCAATAACACACCATTGAGACAATCATAAGGTTGTGGAACCCGGACACCTACTCCAGCCAAAAGGTAAAGTGCATCCACTTCAGCATTTTGCCATGTTTCTTCTTGCTGCTTACGCCCAAACTTTGAACCTTTTTCCATTGCTCTACCGCGTCGGCTATTGCGAACTTTTCGACCCTCTTGGTATTCCACTGCTTTTTTAAAGCTTCGTTTGGCGGCATCTTTATATACTTTGGCACAGCGAATTTCACCACCGCACCTTACAATATAAACATCTGCTTCTTTACCACTCATCAGTCGACTCAAGACCTCGTCCACGAGGCCATCATCAACAAGGGGCTGGATTTGTTTAGGTATCTTCATAGACTATAGATCTTACCACCTAAATCGATTGACTATTTGATAAGCTCGATATTAATTACTCATACCTTTCTGCTCTTTGTGATAAAAAATACGTTACTTTTAATATCAAACTATATTTATGTTTTTTGTAATTCACTTCGTACTTAGTGCCTTGAATTCTGCAAGGACTCGCATACGCCCATCCGCTAAGTCAATTATAGGCACCGGGTATTCTTCAGGCCTGTTTTTTATTGGGAAATGAATTTCTTTATTACTCAAATGTGACAGTTCTGGCAAATAGTGTCGGATAAACTTTCCTTCCGGATCGAACCTTTCAGACTGCCGGACAGGGTTAAATAACCTGAAATAAGGTACGGCATCAGTACCAGTTGAGGCACACCACTGCCAACCTCCATTGTTAGCAGCTAAATCTCCATCAATCAGATGTTTCATAAACCATCTCTCGCCTAAGCGCCAATCAATCAATAGATGTTTACTTAAAAACATCGCAGTAATCATTCTTAGGCGGTTATGCATCCAGCCACAACTGAGTAACTGCCGCATTCCTGCATCAATAATTGGAAAACCAGTTTGCCCCTCTTGCCAAGCTTTCAATTCAGTTTCATTATCTCGCCACTGGATAGTGTCTGTTTTTATTTTCCATGGCTTATGTTTTGATATTTGTGGGTAATCAATAAGTATATGATTATAAAACTCACGCCATAACAATTCATTCTGCCATACAGTTACGCTATCAGAACTAGCGCAATAGCTTTCTGTAGCATGCCAACATTGTTTTATCGAAATAACACCGCAGGCTAAATAAGGAGATAGCTGACTGGTGCCAGAAACCGATGGGATATCTCGGTTATGTTCGTAACTCTGAATATCATTCTTATAGAACTGGCTCAATATAGCAGCCGCTGAGTCCTCGCCTGCGAGCCACATTTTTTGGACAGTGTTTTCCACAGACACCCAAGACACCTCTGTAAGCTCAAGCTCTTCAGGCATGCGAGCCAGCTTAATAGCCTGTTGTTTTTTGGGTGCTGGTAGCATCACCATGGGCTCTTGCATTTGTAGTCTTGCCTGTCTAGCAAAGGGCGTAAAGACTTTGAATGGAGCTCCAACTTTAGTTCGAATACTTTTAGGTATTAGTAGCAACTGCTCATTATAACTTTGTGCTTGCACATCTATTTGGACACAAGCATCGACGACGTGCCGATCTCTTTTCTGTTCATTCACCGCATATTGCTGATTAAAATGTAGTTGATTTATATCCCATTGCCGACAGATTGATGTAATTAGTTCTGGGACCTCTTGATAAGTCTGAACCTGAAAAAAATGCAAAGTGATATTGAGTTCTGCAAGCGAAGTATACAAACACTGTAAGTTTCGTCGCCAAAAATCTATTTTGTTAGCCGCATCATCGTGTAATTGCCACTGCTCTGGTGTTGCGATATATATAGCAATAGTAGACTCGCCGCTTTCACTTGCATAAAACAAGGCTGGATTATCATGCACCCGTAGATCATTTCGAAACCAAACTAACTGATTTCTCATTCCTTTGATACCAATCGCTCAGACCATGACTGGTAACAATCTGATTCCCAACATGTAAGTGCATTGCCACCTATGTAGTCAATCTCCATATTTGCAAATACTTTCTTATGTATCTCAGCTACAAGACCAATGACAATTAAATCCCTGCCCCATAGAGCCCTAGCTTTAACTAGATGATTAATTTCTCGCGTAACGATTTTGTTATCACCAAAGATAATTAAGGGTTGTTCTAGTGAATTTCTAAGTCGTGGTAGAGCACTCAAGTCACCCACCTGATTAATGACGTTGATCTGGATACCCGACTGTAATAATAAAGCGTAAAACAACCAATAATCCAAAGCAGGCTCTTGATCGTCTAAGTTGACTAGCCAACAATTAGCCCACGACTTTTGCTTATCAGCACGTAAGGTCATAAGGGTTATCTGCCGCTGCCAACATTGCTGCCAGATCTGCTGCTCTAACTCATAGCCTAATGGCTCACTTTGCCATCGTTCCATTAGTTGATGCAAAAGTGGTTGGTAAACTTTTTTACACAAACCTTCAAATGGAATTGATTTGTTTAACTTATCGAGAAGTGGGTTCAGACTTCTCTGTTTAAGACCTATGAGTGTGCTCAACAATTCTTGCTTTACTTCCTGCCACGACTCTTCTTCTGTGTTGACTTGAACCGGCGTTTTAGCAGCAGCTAGTAAATCTGTAACCTTACTAATTGCCACTCCACGATTTAGCCAACTAACGATCTTCATTATTTCTTGAATATTAGCTTTACTATATAAGCGATGACCTTTTGGTGTTCTTTTTGGTTTTATGAGTCCATAACGCCGTTCCCAGGCCCTCAATGTTACTGCAGCAACACCTGTTTGTTGGCACACCTCACTTATATTAATTTCATCTTCCGGTTGCATTGCGAAGGCTTAAGTCCTAAGGGTAGAGTTTTAATAGTTTTATCGAGACCATCACCATGCGACAGTAACTTATTTCAACTTAGATTCTCAAATTTATTAAGGATATAGTAACAACAACCTAGTAGTTATACAATATGATTTCTTTGTATAATTACGTATTACATATAAGGCTTTTTCAGCATAAGATGTCCACTAATTCAAAGTATGTTAATTTAAATAAGCACACAAGTAAGTGTTTAAACGATTGATTTATATGAATAGTTTCATTTCAAAATTTGTAAATTTGCAACAGTATACGTAGTTATACAATATTAAATCTTTGTATAATTACGTATTTAAAGTGTCAAGGTTATCGAATATGATGGCCACTAGTTCGAAATTTTTCGACTAATATAAACGGTGGGTCTCCAACTTATTGAGTTGATTCACAACATATATTAAAACTTATTTTTACGAGGTATTTATACCATGAAAAAGCTTTTAATTAACATCCGGTACTGGCTAGCACCTGTACTAATTTTAGTAACGCTAGCAAGTCTAATATTGGGCGGCATG
>MDSY01113846.1_pt1 | contig 87833 bp, 53 predicted proteins | sample 811131 | NCBI WGS metagenome assembly MDSY01 (sample SAMN05326643, study PRJNA326480) | marine metagenome | isolation source: seawater | place: Atlantic Ocean: South West | collected 2010 | reverse complement strand
CGGGCGCGGCGGTGGTCACACTCTTCGCGGGCTCCGCAGCGGGGATCTTAGCCGACTCACCCACATGGGTCATCTTCCGTGACGGGGATGGATCCTACGCAGCCCATGGTCGAGGGCGGGGTGCTGGTGATTGTGTCGAACACCCGACACGATAATCAGATTGTTTGTCTGTGTCAAACGTCTGCAAAGTCTGCAGGTCAGCATCTCGCTGACTCGGCCAGTCGGCTTTGCGATCTGCGAATACTCATCAGTGATCTTTCAGTCAGGAAGGTATGCATTTGTTTGCAGCGCACAAAAACCTCACTGCATAGCCATACCAGCAGTGCGATGGAAAAGGCCAAAAAAATCCAAAAAAGCTCACTTCGCCGATCTTGGCGGCCGGTTAGATAAAGGCCCTGCCAATCCACCCCGATCGGCCTTTCCGGACACGCGCGGACCTTGTGTGTCCTCGTTTGTCGATGCCATTCGCCATGAGCGTCGTTTTGTCCATCGTGGGTACCGCCCGGGTCGGTGCCCCCGGTCGTACGACTCGAGTCACCGCCACCAGCGCGTCAACACAACCTGTGCGCACATCTTTATCAGCCGTGCGAACGCGCGTGTCCTGTGTCGGACTGTCTAAACTTAACGTCCCCACCGGGATCGGCATGGCCTACCACCGCGGGTCACTGCAAGTCACGCGGGCGAAGAAAAACAAGAAAGCAACCCCCGAGCCCGTGGAGGAGGAGGAGGAGGAGGAGGAGGAGTTTGAAGATGATGAGGATGATGAAGGGAACGATCTAGAGGATGCTGAGGAGGATGAATTTGAAGAAACGGACGGCGAGTTCGCGGAGGAGGATGAGGAGGCCGTGGAGCAAAAAGACGCCGCTGAGCTCCTTCCCAAGAAGACAAATAAAAGCGGCAAGAAGAAAACCGTGGTGGTGGAGGAGGAGACTGGCGCGTTCGGCACCGCAGTGGGTTATGTCCAGGATGCGGTTGCTAATCCCGCTGTGCGAAACTTAGGCATCCTGGGCGCGTCAATCCTGGTGGGCTCATTTGCCCTGAGTGCGTACAACGTGTACATGCGGTACAACAGCAACAAGTCAAAACGCAAGCGGCAGGTGAACAAAAACGTGGTGGTCGTTGAGCGCTTGCGGGACTTCTTCCCCGAAAACAGAGACTCCCTGAACAAGGGCCACATTAAGGGATTGCAGGGCAAAACGGGATTCAAGCCCGAGGAGATTTTCCGAAAATACTGCCGGTATAAGTTGAACGAAGAGCCGTTTACGAACGATTTCGTGGCGGATGTTTTGGCGCTCAAGGTGGCGTGCGAGTTGGACGGGGAGACTATGAAATCCGTGCTGTTGGAGACCGGCGAACGCATCGTGAAGAAGTACGGGATTTTGATGCGCGACGTTTCCGACATGGGGAGCGATAAGGGCGTCCAGCGCAAAATCGACGGGTGCTCAATGTTCGTCAAGGTTATGTACCTGGCGGATCTCGATGAGTTCGTACCTCAGGCGCAAGGCGCGGAGGTGCAACAAAAACTGAAGGAGATCTTCGGCGCGACGGATGAGGATTACGAGAAGCTGCGGATCACCGCGTTGGGGTCCGCGGATGTCTCCGTTTTAGAAGCCATGATCACGGCGAAAACGGACGAGGGGGATGAGAAAGGGGGGGCCGCGACACCGGCGTAGAGGGGAGAAGATACCCTTAATACATGGATCTCGTTAACCTAAGATGCATATACCCTAAAACCTAAGAACCCTAGCAAACCCTAAACCCCTACCCTAGAACCAAAAGTTTACCGAGAAGCTGGGCGTCAGCGCGCGTACGTAGTGCCACCATCCGCGCGGAATGAATAAAGTTTCGCCGGGCGCTAGTATAAGTTGAATACCTTCGCGCATCGCTTTTTCAAAGTCTGGGTATTTCGCAGCATCCACGTTTTCGCAGAGCACCGGTGAAAACGTATTAACCGAACCGTTCCCGCCTCTTGTTTCGGAATACACAAAGTTTGACACTGAAGGAGGGTATAAATGCACGAGCTTATACCCCGCGACTTGGCATAGCAAATTTTCAGCGTCGTCCGTGTGGAGGTGGGTAATCGTGCCTTGTGTTCCTAGCCACGCGTTCACCGCGCTTACTCGTCCGAAACAGAATTGAGGCACGGTGAATCGGTGCTGCAGGGAAGGGAGCTGGTGCAGGAGCGAGTGCTGGGAGATGTACCCTATACTAGTACCAGTAGTTGTCTGTCCTGTTTTTTTTTCTTCCGTCTCATCGGCTGCAAAGTACTCATCTAGAAACGTCGACAAAAGCGAGTAAGACGTTTCAGACTGTTTGATCATACCACCTTCATCACCCATATTGCCGTACGCTACGTTCGCAACCCCGCGCTCCACCGGTACAGGTGTGTCCCCGTAAATATCCCTGACTAGGTTCAAATCTGTGATCAAACCTTGGAGCATCCATTGATCTTTTCTTTGCAAATTTTGTAAAACAACCGGCTTTGATTTTGACACGTACTCGTTGTAAAACTCCGCGGCGGGGTAATTGCTCATACAATCGATTCGATCGAGTCTTTTTAATACCGTCATACCGGACCGGGTCGCGATTTCGTGCAGCTGGCGTACTGTAGCTGTGAGGGTAGTATCCATGGTCGTTGGAAGGCTTTTTAAAAGGTTCGATCCATCGCCTCGCTGCTTTTTTGTAACGTGTTGAGTATTTTTTGACGGTTCGTTTTTATCTTTCTCACTCACGCGCGTGCAACATTGACTCGCCGCGACGACCCGCGCGCCGATCCATCGCCTGTTTGCAGACTGTTTGGCCACACCTTGCTCTTCCTCAGGGTCGTCCACGAGCAGCGCACACTCCGCGAGAAGAACGGCGGCTTCCGCGGCGAGCATGGCTTTTTGCAACGAACTATTGTCCATTCTCGCGACCGCTTCGTTCGCCTCGCCCAGCGCCGCGTCCGCCCTGACCGCCCTCGCGAGCAAAATACACGCGTTCAGGTTCGTGGCGGTCAGTAGGTCGTTTTTGTGGATGGTGAGCGCTTGAACGGCGGAGGTTATCACGCCCGACGCGTTTTCATTCGTCGGCGTTTGCTCCATCGTTTTCAAAGCCTCGACGCAGTCAATCAGATTTCGTTTCTTCAACTTGGCGACCAAACGCGGAACTCGGCCGTCAAGGTTCAAGCTCTGCTTCAAATACTCCGCAGATGGTGTACCATTTTTTAGGGTTGTCTGTGATGTACTCGCACCTAGTGCCTCTTCACCGTCGAAACACCAGCACTCCCTTGTCCCCCGGAAGAACGGGTGGTTAGACGCGCGAGGCGGGGGGGCGCTTTTAGAATGAGATGATGGAGTGCCCGCTGACGCATCATCATCGCCGAACAACGCCCACACATCTGCCATGTTCACGACAAACCAAGAACCCTAAACCGCACGTGCGTACGTACCAGTCACTGGACGAGAAACGTACGGCGCTCCGTCCCCGGCGGGCGCGTCTCCGCTGCGCCCGTGACAGTGGTGTCGAAACGGTTCGCGAAACTTTCAAGGTTTTCCGAAACCTGCTGAGAGATCTACAAAATACCTCTGCCCTTCGCGTCTGGACTCACTCCCAATCGCACACGGGGGTCGACTCCCCGGCGGCGGCGCTCGCGTGCTTCGCGGGGTACCTGCTCTGTGCGCGACGATGGCGGACGACGACCTGCCTATCGACATCCACTACGACAAGCTGGTTGATTGGCTCGTTGATCGCAAAAAGATCTCAAAGGATTGGCGAAAGAAACTCGCGGTGGTGCATGGGACGCTTTCGGAACTGGCGCGGGGGTTGCCCGGGAGCTTGACTCGAGCCAGTGGGGTATGCGTGCCTGATTCAAGCATCACGGACACGCCAGGCGAACCTACGAAGTGGGATTATTACCGGGCCGTGCTTATCCGGGACAAGATCGTGCAGGGGGCGGATCTCACGAAGGACGATGAGGTACCTGATGATGCTACCGGCGACGAGAACGCTTCGTCAGACAACCCCACTAAAACCCCCGACCCTAAACCCGCAAACCCTCAGCCCACCCGGAGTTTGTTCGGGCGACTCGCGGGCTCGGCGAAACAGTGGGACGACATCGTCCGTTTGTACGAAAAAGACGCGCTTCACCTGCCGGAGAGCGGGCTGACGTTGGTGAAAGTGACGGATTATGACGTGCCATATATTCAGAATCAGTCACAGAAGCTGGTGAAGCAATTGAGTGATTTGGACAGAAGAGAACAAGATTTAAAACGAAGCGCTTCCGTCGCGCACAAGAAGTTTCTCGAGAAGTGTCAGGAAGTGGGCGTGAGTACCGACAGTAAGGACTTTTCCAGAAGCGTGATGGAGAAACTTGTTGGATTGGATGACGTTTTTGACAAAGCTGTCGCCGCTATGAAATCGGACGAGATAGGCGACAGTGCCGCCCACTACGCGCAGTGGACGCAGTGGGCGCACAATGACGCGATCGTGAGCTTTGAAAACCTGTTACCTTCGCTGTGGAAACTGAGGTCTTTGTCAAGCGCGAGCGACGTGGACGCGGTACTCCGCTCGACGGGTGAGGGTGCGGACGGTAACTACAATTCGCCCGCAGACGCGCCGGGAATCGTGCAGCCTCCATCTGGCGGTATTGACTGGGACGTTGGTGGTGGTGCGGTTGACACAGTAGGGGTCGTGCCGCCTCCCTCTGGGGGCATAGACTGGGACTTGGGAGGCGCTGTGGAGACGGTGGTGGCGCCGGCTGGGGGTATCGATTGGGACTTAGGTGGAGGTGACGTCGGAGTCGAGGAGACAGGCGGGACACCCTCGGATGTCGTTGAAATCAAGTGGGACGTCGGGGATGTGGTTGAGATTGACACTGACGGGATTGGTGTGGATGAGACCGGTGCAGGAGACGGGATTTCATTCGACTTGGACATTAGTGCCGATATCGTGGTGGAGAACGTCGGAGGCGGGGAAGACGTTGCTGATTCGCGGGATTCTGAGATTCAAGTGGAACACAAAGTGAACAAAGAAACCACCACCTCATCCATAGGTAAGGTTCTTTCCAGCCGCACGTTCCGAGGCCAAGTCATCGACGACCTGTTGGAGCTAAATTCCTTCCTAACCCAAAGAGCGTTCGACGCGAGTTCCAGCGAAGCCACGAGTTTACTGTCGACAGTGCCTGCAGAGTTGAAAACAAGCTTTATGCTCTCCCCGGAAGAGTTGCGTGCGTCGGCGAGTCATTGTGTTGTAGCGGTGGAGCTGTTGAGCACCTCTGACGTGACACGCTTACTGTTGGTCAGTTCCTCGGCTACGTACCGGCAGCGAGTCGCCCACGACTTACTGACCGCGTCGCAAATGGAACGGAAGTTCTTAGACCAAGTGATTGATGTGGAGAAGAAAATAATTGAAACTCGACGAAACTTGAAACGCGAATGGATGCGACTTGAAAGTGTCAAGAAATCCAGCGCCGAGGTGAAAGCGTTCGTGGAGAAAACCATCGGGGCGATGTACAAGGGAAGAGTCGTGCACATCATCGGTGAGGTGAACAAAGCGCTGAGCTCTTGAGAGGGAGTTTGAGAAGAAGCATATATCAATGCCATCGTAGCGCACCTCGATCCATTATTTCTCCCATTTCATCTGCCGGGGTGCCGAGTCAATCGAAACACGTGACACCCTCCTACAACACGCCGCGCTCCTTGCGTGTTTTCGTGTTCGTCAAGTCACCGCGTCTCCACATTTCGGTCAGACCTATGGCTTCTGGGTACGCGTGCCGCCGCGCGTTCGGGCGTCTCAGCGCTGTCCTCCAACGCGGCACTCCCGAGGTGTCGTTCTGGAGTTCCGTCTCGAAACCCACGTCATCGGTCGCGACATCGTTCGGAAGGTCCGCCGCCGCGCGCTTCAGCACCTCGACCGCACGTTCATCCCCCGGCTTGTTCGAGTTCCGAGTCACGTTGGTACACCCCGGATCGTTCCAGTCGTACAACGACGCGTGCGTGTCGCACACCGAAACCCGAACCCGAGTCGAACCCGGGTTCCTGGGTTCGTTCAAAACCACCATAGGAGGGGACGTGAATGAAATCGTCGAGGTGATTCATCATTCAGACTACGACGCAAGGGACGATACGTTAGAAATAATGAGAACAGACCCAGGGTACCGAGCGTTCACAGAACAGACCCACAAAATGCTCCAGACACAAACCTCCGAGATGTTCCTGCCTGCCACGAAAGTTCTGCAAGTCGCAGGCGGCGAACCCGACGCGGAGACGAGGTGGAGAAGGATGTTTTCTGATGATAAAAATAAAAAACCAGGCGCGTTCGAGCTCCGCACGTACCAGCTCGAGCTCGGGTACAATCCCATTCCGAAACTAGTAGACCTAATGGCAGCCGGTTTACCGTCTAAATTAAAAAGTGATACAGAGCGAAAAGGAACGTTAGTTGGGATGTTTTTCAGCGACGTCGGGCGGTTGAATCAATTCATCGAGATTTGGAGGTACGACACGAACGCAGATCACATTCGCGTTCGGGAAAGCGCGAGAACCGCGAACAAGTGGCGCTCCACCATAGGCGAAATAGCCCCCATGGTGCAGATGTTCGACACCAAGCTCACCGTGCCGACCGCGTTCTCGCCGGTGCAATAGGATGGATTGATAGGCAGTAGTCTGGAAACTAGTACTAATAAAACTACTTTGAAAGTAAAAACTAACGTGCTACAACTCGCCTTTGTACTTTTTCTTTCCGGTTTTGAACCCGTGGGGGGGCGATACCGACCCATCGTCGTTGGCCGTTTCTTTAGCCGTTTTTGAGTTACCAGACTGTTTGCCCATACCTGTTTCACCCCCTGGCACTAAATCAAACTGTAAATCCTTCGGTACCTTCGTGGATACTCTCCGTTGCATCGAATTAAGCGCGTCCAGCAACAAACGCTTCTCCCTAAGGCGACACCGAACCGCTTCGATGATGTTTTTGTTTATTATTATATCTTCATCCTTGTCTTCATCATCCTCCTCCTCGTCATCCGTGACACTTGCTAGCAGCTTCTCGTCCTCCACATCACTCGTGGGGTACCCGTCTAAAATCGACGCGATCGTTTCCAACAGCGATGCTAACGCCAGCGCTTCCGATGTTTCGCTCACCGGCTTTCGAAGCAAAGAAACGGCGGAGTCGATTTCCAATTCTTTTCCACCAAACTTCTTTTTCAGTTTCTCCGCCAGCAAAACAACCTCGGAATCGGCCGCCACCGCGATGCGCACCGCGCACGTCAGCGCGTCAGATGGGCCGTCGTGCGTCATCGTGTGCTTCGATTTAGAACCGCAGTGACGAAGCAGGAAAGAACGCGCCGAGGTCGCGTTTTTGTTTTTGTTTTTTTTTTCATTCTTGGTTTCATCCGTATTGTCAACCTCAATCCCTGGCAACATCAGGGTGACGAAATTCCGTACATTGTTACCCACACTCACGCTTCCGAAGCGCCACATGGCTTCCGCGTCGGACACAGCGGAGGTGGCGACCGCTATGTCTGCTAAATCAAGGTCATCCACCGCAACAGCCGTACCTCGGTGACACCGCAGTTCGGTTCCAGGATCGCCCGCAGCGACGCGGATAGAAACTTTCTTATTATCCCTCTCCACCACCACACAAGGCTCCGCGCCGTTCGGGTCGTGCGGCAACACGTGCGCAACTGGTACGAGGGCGGCGACGACGGTAGTGCCTTCGCCGGTGTCCATTCGTATCGGAAACCGAACCCCAAACGCGCGGACAGTTTGTAAAGAATTAAAAACGTTTTCCTTCGTGTATACCTCGTTTTGGAAAACGTTCGGGAACTTGCGAAAAACAGACGAGCAAATGAATTCCCACGTTTCCTCATCTCTCTTTTTGTGTGCTTCCAGGTACGCGAGCGCGAACGTACCGTGTAACGCTTGCAATGTATCGCTATCACTCGACAGTGTATCCAGTCTGCTACTTCCAAAAGATTCATCAAGCGTCGCTATAAACGGCGCGAATCGCGACGACGCGCCGTTGTTGACTTCCCTGACTAACATCAAAGCCAACGCCCATTCCTCGTCTATTGTTTTCGCGACTTTGTTCAGCACAACGCCGGCGCGTGTACTGGGTACGAACAAACACGCGTCTAAATCAACTTCCGCGACCCGTTCGCCGTTCGCCACGCGCTCATCTTTCGCAAACACGCCTCTTCTGTTTTTGTTGTTGATATCACCGATGACATCGTCATCGTCCTCACCATCACCCTCGACTAAAGACCACACCCCGACCCCGTCCGTCCACTCGCCGTTTCTGAACTTGAACCACTTCGCAAACGCCTTGTCCGTTGAGGTGGGGAAGGGTGTTGTTGTGTGGGTCGGGGTGGTCGGTTCGGGAGTGGTTTCGAGCGGATCGTCGAGATCGCCACGAGTGACACCGAGAGTGGCCAATACGAACACCAGCAGCGAGAGAAACACTACGGTGCGTCTCGACATCGCCGCAGCTCCTGACGACACGTCCAACGCACTCCCACACCACACACCACCAATTACGCCACCCTCCCGAGGTGCACGCGCGCGTGGCACGATCGGCGATGAGTCGAGTGACACGTTTTTTGGAGTTTATTTTTCAACGAAGAATTGTATTTTCATCAAAACAACGGTCTACCCTCTCTACATCGCGTCCCGAAACCCGCTAATCACGACCGATACTGCGATCAACACAACCACAAACACCATAACACACACGTACCTCATGCGTCGCGTGCGCTGCTTTTGGTACTCACGCGCTGAGCGTAGAATTACGTTACTTCGTTGCGCTAAACTCGACGCCTGCGCGACGTGCGTTTCCACCGAGTCAATCCCCTCGCCTTGGTGTTCGATCATCACCGCCATGTCAAGAAACACGGTATGCAGCTGAACCATCCCGGTTTCTAACTCAAGAGCGAGATCCTTCTTTTGACGTGCAAGGTCCAGGGAAGTGGAAGAGGAAGGCTCAGACTTTTTGCTTACAGACAGTTGTTGTTGTCCGTCGTCCGCTCGGTGTCCATTTGACGTCGCGACTCTCGTTTCCAACTCCAGCGGCTTTGGTTTATAATTATCGATTGCGAAGGTAACCTGTTTCTTCCCGGTTCTTGACTCAGCCAGCACAACCATCTGGTCCATTAGTCGTTCCGCAGCACCCGTGCCTTCAGCCTCAGTGGCTCGACTTAATAACTCAGGGTCGGGAATATTTCCGTGTTTCAAAAAGTGTCGCGTCCTTAAAGTTTCTTCGCGAACCTTGCGATGCGCCACCCGCAAATTACCGAAATCATCCACCACGGCGTCGAACCGTTTGCGGACGCCAAGGGAGACGGTTTGGACTACTCGCTTTTGATGCGCACGCTGTTGAGCATTCGCGTCACTCGATGCATTAGCACAGTCACGATGAACGAGTGTTTCGAAAGTTGTACCGCCCCGCGCAAGGTGGTCTATTTTGGTTTTTATCCTCGCGGCGGTGGTTGAAGCGCTTTTCGTTTTATCTTCGCACTGTTTCGTTACCTCAGCAAGTGCCTTTGTGCTCGCAGCCTGACATGCTTTGCCGTGCGTCAACCGAAGGTCGCCCAAGTCAGCACGCCACTGGTCGATCGCGTGGTTTAACGCAGACGCTTCGTCGAGGAATTTGGTGAGAAGCGCGTCGCCTCCGCGTTCGTCGTCGGTTGGAGTCGAGACTTTATCTTCTTTGCGTTCCACTGCTCGGGCTTTTCCCCAGAAGCGCGCGGTGAGGAACCCTCCGGGTTTCGTCGGTGAAGCGTCGCGGATCGCGTTTTCAGCCGCAGCCAAAGCCTCGTCCCGGGCGACATCCGCGAGGAACTCGGGGAGCAGGTCCCGCATGCCCTGCGGCCCGCGGTGTGCGAGCGGAAGACTCGAAAGAACACCTCGTGTTTCTTATGGGAATGGACGAAAGACGAAACAAACACAGTCACCTCGGGATTGTCTGTCCGACTTTCTCTGGCCAAAAGTATCTGTCCCCCATTGCCGACCCTGGCTGTGCATCCCGGGGTGCAGGACCTGCTACATTTTCCTCATCCTGCGTGAGACGCGACTGCCTAAAATCTCCTCGAGGTTGAGTTCCTCCCCGAGCTCCTGTTTGCGCCACAGCGTTGGTCCTTCCAATCGCGTTTCTCGCCGATCGTCTGTCTTTCGGTCCGGTTTCTCGCGTCGAAAATATATACTCAGCTCACTCTCGTTATTCAATTTGTCGAACGTTTCCGCGCTCCGCTCATTCCAGAGTGCGCACCACACGTGCCACCTTCTTCCACCGAAAAGGACTCACAATTTTCGCACGATGGCTCTCCCCGTCAAAACCGCCGTGCGCGTCAACCAAATCGTCTGCATGCTCTTCGGCATCGGTAGGTTTGTTTCGCGTTCCCAGAATCTTGCCCAATTCGTTGTTAAGTTTTTCCCGCGTTTTCTTGGAACTGCCACGCCGTGCTACGGGACACGCGGTTCTTCGCGATACCTAATCCGAACGCCCGCGCGGGTGTCGTTGTCGTCTCGCACGTCGAGCGGCGCCAGTACCAAGCACACACTATCGTGATAGACCACACGTGATACTATCAACAACCAACTCTGAAGCACACGACCTTTTCTGACTCTCATTTTCTCAATCTCAATTTCCTCCTCATCTCAACCAGGCATGGGATTCTTCCCCCAACCCTTCCTGGACGGATACAAAGCCATCGTGTTCAACGGCGAGGCGAAAAGCATGGTGTTCTACGCGTTCGGAATCTTCGGCGTGCAGATGATGCAAGCCGCGATTGTCAACGCTTCGTTCCGCACCGATTCCGCGTCCGACAAGGCGGCGGGTGTTTTGACGCTTATGAACGCGGCGAACTGGGTGTTCTTTGCGCTGTCAGACGGCAGCATGGTAATCCTTGACACCCTCCCCCCCAACTTTCCCAAAGACGCGATAGCGGCGAACTGCGTGTTATTTTTATTGATGGCGTCGATGAACATCAACGCCTGGATCGGCGCGGGGTCGCCGCAGCCGGATTGGAAAAAGATGAAACCCACTGGACCGCTGGCAACGCCGATGATTGTCATGATCGTCAACCTGCTCGGCTTCGCCGTCGGGTGCTCGTTCCTCACCGAACCCTTCGTGGACCAGTTCATCCCCGGTCTGCTTTCCAAGTTCAACCCCGGCGCCAAGGGCGCTATTCTGCTCATCTTCGGCAACGCCGGAAAACAAATGATTTTCAACATCCTTACCCTGTGCGCCGTTTCCGCCGCGGAACCGGGCACCGCCGACACCAACTACCGCCTCCTCCGCGGCTGGATATACGGCATGTTCTTTTACATGGGGCGTTTCGCGCAAGAAGCTGTTACGGAAGCGGCCACTGGGTGGCCCTCGCCCATGCGTGTCCCGTCCTTCATCTCGTGCTTCGCAGCGTTGTTCTTCGCCGCTACGAGCATTGGGGATTGGCCCATCACCGTGGCGACGAAGGCCAAGTCAGCGTAAGCAGGTCTGCAATGATGCACACGTCTTCGAGAACACACTCGCACGATCAATACGTATAGTCTACGTGCAATGAGGGTACAGAAACAGTCGTTGTGAATAAGATACGACTCAAATATTAAAAGCAAAGATTCTTCTCTTAAAACCTCTACCCCTCTACTCGCACTTGATCGCTCTGTAAATGTGCATGACGAAAAGCTTGCTCGCCCTGAACCCGACGTTGCCCAACATCAAGAAGAAGCCATAGCAAATGATGCCCATGTACCTGTGTCGTGTCGATTACGGGAAGCTTTCGGTCAGTCGTTTGTTGACGTGGAGTGCGTGTGGCAGACGGAGAGCGGAAGAAACCAGGAGAATGGCGAAGCAACTTACCCGAAGAAGAAGGACGTTTGCATGAACCCGCTCATGTCCGACCGCGCGTAATAGTAATAGAAACAGTCTGTGGAGAGGGAGAGGAGGTCAGCATTTGTCACGTCGTGCGTTGCGACGCGTCGCGTCGTTTCGGACGGGCGACTACAAAATCGAGAAAAGCCGAAAATACAAACGCGTTTGGGGAAGAGCTGATTTGCCCATACAAAAACCACGTACATGCGTAGATGAACACCCCCGTGCTTCCCCCGCAGACCACAGCTCTCCACCACCACTCGTGGTCTTCCACCGCCAGCTGGAAGTAGGTTAATGCGATCGTGATGAACGCCGTGACAATCACCAGAATTATGAAAACAATAAACAGAATGCTGTAAATCGTGTACACCTTGTGTCCCCAGACGCTCGCGAAGATGTAGTACAGCTCGATGTAGATTGCTGAGAAAGGTAAAAATCCAGCCATGGCCATTTGAGGAATCGCGCGTCTGTACCACGGCAGTTGAGGGATTTCTCTAGGATACTTAGTCGTCCTGCACGGCGCATTGAATTCAGTCTTTGCGTTCTTCCCCGCAATCCCGCCTAAAACAGTCAACGGGAATGTGACCAGCGCCCATATGAGAAATATAACGCAGATGGTGCCGAAGGGTAACGCCGCGGTGGATCTGTATGCAATAGCCACAGTATTCAGGAAGGAAAAGAGTAAAAACATTGGACCGCAAAATAAACAAGCAGTCAGCAACACGTTTCGCACCCACAACTCGCCTCCCATCTGGCGGTAGTTGTTCGCGGCGACGTAGCCCGCGATGCCGGCGGTGAGGGCGTAAACTACCAAAATAGCAGTCAACAAAGCCCCCCTGTTGTACGGGTAAAAAACACCAATTAAAGCCAAAGCAAAGACACCCATGGTCATAGCGAATAATTGAGTACCAGTCCCTATAACCGCACAAAACAAGGAAGTAAACCTCGGGAACCGAAACACGTCCCCGTGTATGTACTTCCATCCCGTCTCTTCCATTTCTTCAGCAACCTCGTCATCCCTGGTGTACTTAATAAAGTCGTTTTTCAAAACACGCATCAAAATCGTCGCCAGGAAGCCAGTCAGCAATAACACAGTCACACAGCTGTTGATGATCGAGAACCAGTGGATCTCTAAGTGTTGCGGCAGGAAGCTGTATCGGCTGTATTTTTCCATCCTCCGATCGAATGGGATGTGCGTCTCTTTCCAGCGCGCCGAGTAGGAAAACTCAACTGTTTTGGAATCGCCTTCCGTGATGTCCACCGTCCGCAATGGATCCGTCGACACGTTAATCTCCACTACCTTATCCTTGTTATACGCCACGTCGAAGTGCACGTGCGTGAACAAGTAATAGCGCATCTCAGGCGCGTTGGGTTTCAGAATCTTTTCAATCTTCCCAACGAAACCCCAAATCGGCAAATCGTCGTAAAACATTTGGAAATAGTAATCCTCCTCGACGGCTTTTCTGAACTTTTTCAATTCTTTGCTCGAGAGCGTTTTTCGACAAAGCACTTCGTTTTCTTTGTCAACCCTGAAAGGCACGTCATAAGGCGTACTCGTCATCCGGTCGCCTTCAAGCACCTCGCCCAGGTCCTCGATTTTACTTTTCAAACCAGCATCCGGCTCGCAGAAAGGGAGGTCGTAGTATTGGTATGTCTGGTTTGGTTATTTTGGAATGAGAAGTAATGGATGGTTGGGTGTCGGTTAGTCTTGTATGTGTGTATCGCAGAAGGTGTCGTGCGTCGTACACAGCTGTGAACAGCTATACTGCTTAGCATCGTATACACGGTCACTCGTTGACGTATCCGCTCGTCACGGTACCCGCGGTGTGCTCATCCGGCGCGCGTCGGGGTGAAAATGTGATTGCCCCGCACTGTTTTGCGTGCGATCGAAACCGTGTCGTGTCGTCCGGCTCGTGTCCCTCCCCTTGTCTTCGACGTACCTCGGATGGGTTGTGGAACGGGCCCGCTTTGTTCGCGTATAAAGGGACCTTCTCGCGCATCCTGTACTGATGCGCGGCTAAGAGTTTGCGCCTCATACCCTCGCTTACACCGATCTCGGACTTGGTCCCTACAGACGCGTCCGCGCCAATGGCGAAAGCCAACAACAGAGTGATGCACACCCATACCCGGTGCATGGTGCGTGCCATCGTTTTCGTTCGCACAGCCTACCCGCAAACACGCTTTCTGTGTAACCGAGACCGCCGACCGCGATGCCGATTCAGGGTCGGGTTACGCGTGCGACGTCGAATGCCGGACCGCGCAAGGCCGGCGTTCAGAAATCGAGCAAAATGCTCGGTCAAATATTTGGAGTCAGAGTGGGCACGCAATCAAAAGTTATCGTTCCTACTTCGCACAACAACGAGGGACGCGTCCTCGTGTCGTGCGGTCCGACCAAACGGACCGCTACACGGCGCGATGGCCAGCGGAGGGTCCCCTTCACGGGACCCTGGAGACGTCGACTCATCTCGTTTGGTGTCGCCTGGCCCAGTGTTCGCACACCCTCCAAAACTCCTTGGACAAACCGCATCAAGATTGGCGTTCTTCCACTCCCCATCGCAAACCGCGAAGGCCCGGGCGATCGCTGAGAGAATAAAAGCCTCAGTAGGGCTAGACGTGGAGTGGTTTGAAGTGAAGAAAGATGGGGCATACAATGGCACACCGACCGTGACGCCATCCGTACTGGGCGCGGATGCTTTGGTCGCGCAACTGGTGGGACCGAAAAGGGGAGGAAGTCACTTGGTTTCTCCGTTGACCAGACTCTCCAACGCGCACTCCCCAGCTGCGTTGATCGCGAAAGGCGAAGCCGCGGTGCGTTTGGGGGACCACGCACGTGCCAACGACGCGTTCGCACAGGCCAGAGCGGCGCACGAGGAAATCATACGGAAAGCGACGCCGTCGAGACAGTTACCATTTTCCTTTACCGACGAGTTCGGTGAAGAACATATTGCGCATCCTTATGATAATGACTCAACACCTCAACACTTCAGCAAATCAGGAAACGCCCAGGCCGTGGCGAACGCGTTCACGCCGTTCGTGTTGACGCTACTGGACGATGAGGTTTCCATGGATACTGTGCTTTCACTTTTATCGAATGGAAATTCATCGGGCGGTGGCGTCGTGGTCAACTTGAACGACGCGAGCGAAAAGTTAGTCACCACAGTCCGCAAACGGTGCGAGGGCTTTGGAATGGCGTACGTTCAGTGTGCGCTGGTTGGGGAGGTGGATGCCATAAATATCGGATCAGTAGAGGCTTGGATCGCGAGCGCGGATGGCCCTTCTGCGATGACCGCAACTGAGGCGGTTGTGTTGCGGGCGGTGTGCAGCGATAATTTTGGGAACGAAGAGGTTTCTGAGCAAGCGCTTACTGGAATTATCGTCGTCGCTGGCGACGCTGAAACCGATGGAAACGTACCTCATCCTCGTATTCGCCGCGTGGAGTCCAACGACCCACGGGACTGCGCCACGCCCCGAGCTGCGGTGTTGGCGTCCCTGTTAGCGGCGCAAACCCAGGCGATGCGGGACGCGCAGGTTAACTCAGCGGATAAAGGGGACCTTAATCATTTAAAGCAGTCTCTTCAAGAGTCAGAAAATCACGCGAACGATTTAAGCACTAAGCTCGCACATGAACATGACAAGAACGCTCTCCTGGAACGGACGTTACGCGAAGAGCGAAAGAGTAAAGAAAGCGGATTGAACTCTGCAGAACGCAAAAGAACAAATGATATAGCCATGATAGAAAACGACGCCAACCGCGAGCGAGAAGCGATGTTAGTCGATAAACACGAAAGAACTACTGAGCTGAATGCAGCACTCTCAGAGAACAACACGTTACGCGGGCGCTTAGCAGTATTGGAACAGAGTTGGGACCGGTCGTGTGCGTCCGAGAACAGTCTACGCGCTGAGCTTGCGTCCGTGGAGGTTTCGTTTGCGAGGTTTGAAAGCGAGGCAAAGGCTGACCAGGAAAAATCGCAAGCGCAGGTTATCGCGCTGAGGGATGCACTAGCCGCGGCAAGAGCCGACCACGATGACGCGCGAAGGCAACTCCTGACTTACGAAACCAACGACGTCAACGCAGAAGACGCGTTCATCGCGCGTGATATGGCTGAAACGGACGCGACCGTTACGAGAGGGAAATTGGCGGAGCAAGTTACGGAAGCGCGACGGTGGCGCGCGCGTTCAGACGCCGCTGAGCGTCGTGCGTTAGAAGCGGAAAAACGCGCGGAACGCGAAGCCATGCGTGCCGTGGTAGCGGACGCGAAAGCGAAGAGCTACCACGAAACCATGGCGAATGGAATCAATGATCAGATGTTGCTTAATTCGCAAGGGCCTGGGGTGGGCGTGACGCCGGCGAAAACGCACACGAGAAATTCCCTCGCAGAAGTGTTCCCCAAGGACCTGAACGCGGTGGAGTTTGGTGTGTTTTCAGTACCGAGTACTGGTTTGAAAGGGATTGACGAGTCTTTGAAGCCGTTGGGCGATGGTGATGACGAACATTTGAATGAGTCTTGTACGGGCAAACAGTCGGACGCGTCACACTTGGAACAAAATATTGTTGATTTACAGGACGAGCTACAAAAAACAAAAGAGCTCCTCGAGGCAACAGAAACGAAAAAGATTGACGCCGAGGTTCGTGAAGCGGCTGCTAACGCGAAGGTCGAGCAGATTCACCACGACAACCGATACTTTGAAGCCACCGTGACTGGTTTGCGGCGAGAAATTTTAAACGCCAAGGCGCAGGCGAACGCGGTCAAGGCGAGTTGCGCGGCGGATACCGAGGCGGCGCGAACGACGGTTTTGAAGGCAGAGCAAACGTGTTCGCAACGCGTTGAGTTCGAAGTTAAACTTCGCAAAGAAGCTGAGCTTGCGACGAGACACGCGAATGACGAAGCGTGTAAAGCCAGGGCGCGCGCGGACGCAACCAGGGTCGAGGCGGAAAAAGCAATCTCTATGGCGACCAGTCACGTTTCGGTTGAAAACGAACCACGCAATGTTTTCTCCGACAAAAAATCACAAACCATACGCGACGACCCTCGTTTCGTGTATTCGGAACGCGAAGCCCTGAGTTTCGCGCAACAGGTGTGTGTTCGTTTGGAACAACACATGCCCAGAGCGCGCGTGTGCGTCGCGCGAAGATCTGTAGCGAAACCTCGTATGCGAAGTCAGTTTGGCCAGGACGTGTCGTCTTCGCGACAAGAATCAACCGCAAAAGTTTCTGTTGTCGCCGCGGGGGCGATGTCGCCTTTAGTCAAGTGGTTCGGCGCGCGGGGCTGGTCCTCGAAAATCGCACCCGGAAGCCTTTCGCACGCCTGTTTCGCCGCGATCGCCGAGGAACAGACGGAGATGGTGCAGGGGAAGCACGTAAGAAGGGTTTCAGGAAAGACGTATGGGAAGTCGGTCACGAAGAATTCGGAAAACTCTGAAAAAATCCTGCCTACGATTTTCAAGAACGTCACGAGTATTCAACTCAAGGGTTCAGGGTCTAACGATACGAATATGAGTAATGCTGGTATCGCGGTTGCGTGCGGCAATCGTGGCGACCTCGCGATTCAAGTGGAGCTGTCGCAGCGTGTTAGCCCTACCACGTCTGTTTCCGAGCTCGCTGCGATTCACGCCGCGGCGAACGACATCGCCGCCGCGTTCGACGCCGCCGACGACGCCGCCGACGTGATTTGCAGTAACCTGTTCAAGTTGCTACGGGCGGAGATGGAGAATTACACGACGTTTGGAGGGAGTGGCGGTGATGATATCGATAATGCACTTTTCATCGAGAAACCTTTTGACAGCATGCACAGCGCAATTACCCTGTTAGAAGAACGCCGGGCGCAGCGTTCGTTTTGCGAGAAGCGGTTGCGTAAATATTGGCGCGCGGGTGACGGGACGTTGAGAAGAATTGTTAGGTCGGATAACCCCTCGAATGAGCTTATTTATATCCCGAAGGATGGAAGTTGCCAAGTACTGGTTACGACTACGAGAGCCGCTGGCATTGTGGCGGGCGTTTCCCTAGGTATTGGTGTGGGTAACCAGTCTGCGAAGCGCGCGTTTGCGAGTTGCTCGTCTTCGTATGTCGAGTGCGAGCAAATAATAAATGACGTCGCCTCTGAGAAAGAACTCTCGGAAAAGTTCGGAATCAAGCCGCTTGTGGCGAAAGACCCTGGTATACTCGATCGGGCGATGCATGCGAGAGTAATCGCATCGCGCAAAGCTGCTTTACATGCCGTGCGGCTATGGGAAGGGTATGTCGATCCCGACGACGAGGGTGACTCTGAGAAAAGTAGTCGAAACTCGCTCTGCGCTGTCGCGTCGCGGCTCGTGTTTGGCGACGATGGCGTGGATAAAATGCACGCGAGGAGTATCGAGGTAGGGCTAGGCCCCGAACGCGACTTCAGCGGTGTCGATTTGGGGTTGCGGGAATCAGCCCCCCTGGTAGCGACGTTGCTGGATGGTGACGGGGGGGATACAGAACGTGAAAACAAATCAAGCGTTGATCCAGTCACGACTTCCGCGGCTATTTCCCTGTGGCTGTGGACCTCGACCTGTCTCTCCACGTGGCGCTTGATGCGACACATCCAGCGCACCGAGCGGATAGGGGTGTTTGACGTGCACACCGTGTCCGCGAAATTACTCGAAAGACAGAAAGCGGGCGCGACGATCGGCCGGTACTGGAAAACGCACTCGGCGCGGTTCTTCTCAAACGCCAAGAAGACGAAGAGGAAACAAGACGAGCGCTCCTTACAGAGCTATTTAGGGAAGATACAGGTATAGAAGATGGTATGAATTTACGTACAAGTAGTGATGTTATCATTATAAGCGTATTAAAGTAAATTACAAGCAGAGAGTTACAAAAGCAATAATAGGGTATGCAAGGGTGACTTGTGTGTCACTACTTTTCTTTATTGGTGTCGACGTCGAGTTCCGCCGGCGCGGCGTTGAGGGTGGTATCGTTGTGCGCCGCGTTAGGGTTGTTCTGCTCTCGTTTCACGCGCACGTGGTGGTGTTCGCTTCCCGACCGCGCGTGCGAATCGCTTCTCGACGGGTCATCGGTTAGTTTCCGTCGAAGAATCGCAACCGCCTTGGCGAACCGGCGTTTATCCAAAATCTTCAACCCGTGTCTCTCGACCATCAACTCGAGTTGCTTCTCCGTGATATCAAGCAGATCCCGCTCGAACGCACACCCTAACAAGTTGAAGTGGTTGATGTACTGTTCCAGCTTGTGCGCCCTTAGGAATTGCTCGTACCGCATGCCCATGTCTAGTTCGTGCCTGGCATCTGCTCGATGCGCGCCCTGCGCCACGGCTCGGAACAAGCGATTGGCTTGGATCGGAGTCAGCAAAGATCCCTTATCCCTGCGCAGATCATCGCGCTCCAGCATGTCCACGTCCTCGCGTTCCTTCGCCCCCAACCGTGCGAACTCTCGCCAGTCGTTACTCAAACCCGCATCTCTGAGCCACTCTCTTAGCCCCACGGTCATGCCCTCCGCCAGCTCCAAAGTCTCCACAGACGTGTTGCATCGGATCTTCTGCCACTCGGAAGTGCCGTATTCCGCTCCTTTCTTCGCTAGCTGTAACGGGGTCAGCCCGTCCACGTTCTTCGCCGTGGTGTCCGCGCACGCCTTGATTAATAACTCGACGACTTCGCCGATACCGCCTCCGTACACCGCGCCTGGCGTTGTTTCTAGTGCGCACCGGTGCAAAGCGGTGTTGCCGTCGTCGTCGACTGCCGATACGTCGGCGCCCGCTAATAACAACTTGTTCAAAGCGCTCGCGTGTCCGAAGCGGCTCGCAATGAGCAACGCGGTGACTCGCGCGTGGTTGACATCCGCCCCAGCGGCTAACAAAGCATCTACGAGGCCACAGTGGCCCTGTCTAGATGCGTAGAACAGTGCACAGCTCCCAAACTGGTCCACTGCTGATACATTGGCCCCCGCGCGCAACAACGCGTCGACGATGTGCCCGTGCCCATTCAGCGACGCCAAAATCAGCGGCGTATCCCCGTTGTTGTTCGCCGCATCCACATCCGCGCCCGCGTCTAACAGCGCGGCGACCACCATGGGCCGGCCGTTTTGAGAAGCCAACAGCAAGGCGGTGTTGCTCTCTTCCTCATCGCACGCGTTGACGTCGACGTCACCAGACGCGATCAACCGCTGGACCTCGACGATGTGCCCGAGACCGGCGGCATCAATAAAGGCATCCGCCCTCTCCGCTCGCGTTAAAAAGCCCCCGGGGTTCGTCTCCTTGGCGTTGGAAGGGCCGGTCGCGGTGGACATGTTGGGAGGGGAGAGGGTGCGTACAGTAGCCTACTACTATACTACTGTACTACTACCACTGTATCCTCCGGTGCGCCGCGTCGGGGAGACGCGCCGAGGTTGTGAGAACGCGTTTGGCACACGGTTGCCGACATGAACAAAATTCGGAGCGGATATGTGACGCTGGGCAACCTCTAGCGAGATCCGCCCGGTGAAAAGGTAAGTCATTAGACCATATGGTTCCACCAGAACGCCAGACCCCGCTCTTGGCTGTCAATAAATTTGGCCATTGCCAAAACTCGCCGCTTCGATACAAAATATGATGAGATCTGACTGTGACAACGGCCACAGCGGAAGGGCGCAGGTTGCGGCCGACGTCTCTCGGAACGTCTCCTACGCGTTTTCGTGGCGCACTTTTCTTTGGTGGAAGGTTCGTGTTTTTCGGCAGCACCAACCAACCGTGATGGCCACCGGCTCGCCCGGCGAGGCGGAAGGGGTAGACTTGGATTCCTCGGGCGGCGTGAGTGACGATGACAACAGCTCCGGCGAGGTCGTGGCGCTTGGCGGTGACACGGATGACGAAATCCCTGACGGCGAAAACTTTTTCGGCAGGAGCGCGAAGCAAGGTGCCGCGCCTGCGGGGGCGAACCCGTTCGCGGCGAGTAGCACAGCGCCTGAAGATGACTGGGCTGCGCAAATCGCGGAAGCCAAGGCGCAGGTCGAGGTGCAGCGAAAAAAGCGCGAAGTCGAGGAGTTGATCGAGAAGGAAAAGGAAAAAGCCGCTGCTGAGCTGAAGGGGAAGGTGTATGAGGAGAGGAGGAAAGCGGGGGATCCGGCTCCTGAAGCCACGACAAATTCAAGCGGAGCGCACGGCCGGGTGCGCAAGATGTTAAAAGCGAGACGACCGACCGGAGGCGGCGATGATAAAAAAACATCGTCTCCCGCGGCGGCGCCGTTTTCCTTCGGCGGGAGTCTCATGGGTGATACGAAACCCGCTGGTCCCGCGGCGTCTCCGTTCGCGGGGTTCTTGTTGCTGCCCACGGAGCCTGGGAACACAGCTGTCGATGCGGTTGCTATGCGCAAACAGTCTGACAAACCCAAAGACAGCGGCAGTATTTTTAGTCGTCTCTCAGGCGCGCCGGCGCCGTTCGAGCCCGTGGTGGAGGAGGAAGAGGAATCCGGTGAGGAATCCGATGAGGAGAAGGATGAAACTCCCGTACCCGCGGTTCCCTTATTCACCGGGTGCGGGTCGGTTGGGGATGGGCTGACTGATGTGACTAAAAGCTCTATGCAAAGCTCCGTAGTGCCGGTTGCGAGACCTTCGTTTTTGTTGACTGTTCCACACAAAAATAACGAGACGACAATGACTCCGGTTGCGCCGGTTACGTCTTCCAATACTCCAGCGAAAGCGCGCACGCCCCTTGCGATCGAGCTTGATCTCTGATTCCGGTGCGTTTGAGGAATAGGGTCGATAGACGTGTAGAGTTGAGAGACTGCGAGTTTTTGATACGATACGATGTGATACCATGAACTTTCTTTGGTCTTCAAGATTTACAATGTACACGATCATGATCCAGCACCACTCTCCGTTCCCACTCCCGGTTTCTCGACGTCCAGCTCCTCCCACCCCCCCGCCGCGAGCGCGAACACCAGCCCAAGCACCGCGTCGGTTTCTATTTTCAGCTCCCGCAGTTGTTTCGCATCTTCCAACACGGAGTCGAAGGCTGGGCCGGTCAGCAACCGCTGCTGGTCAACCGGCACCCCACCAGGTCGCTCCACCGAGTCCGTGCTAACCTGTATTTTCTGTTTCAGCTCCAAAACCGTCTCACCGGGGTCGCAGTGCAGGAACAGCGTGGTCTTGTGACGCTTCACGCGGACGTACATGGACATCGCGGCCGGACAGGCGCGAAGGTCAATGCCAGTTTCGGACATTTCAATCTCGAACAAGAAATTAAGCATTCTCAGGGCGAATGTTCACTTTTCGACTGCGCCGCCGACTCGTCCACCGCTCCTCACGATGGCGGGCAAGCCCCCGTCCTTCGTGAACATGAAGGGCCCCGCGGGGTATGTCGCGGGTCTAGGCCGAGGCGCCACGGGGTTCACCACGCGTTCGGATATCGGAAACGCAGCGCCCGCGCCGATGGGTGCGCAGGCGACGCTGGGTGATGCAGCGTCTGGTTCGAGAGCAGCGATGGCCCGAGGATTCGGCCGCGGACGGGGCGCGCCGGCTCCAGCAGACGACACGCCAGACCCCCCTAACCAGTTCGACGAGTTCCAGGGCGGGGATGCGGGAATCTTTGCCAAGAAAGGCGCGGAGTACGACGACGATGACCTCGAGGCGGATGCGATTTGGCAGAGCGTGGATGACCATTTGGACGAGCGGCGGAAAGACGACAGGGAGTCACGCTTAAAAGCCGATTTAGAGCAGTACCGGAAGGATAACCCTAAGATAACAGAGCAGTATGCGGACGCGAAACGCAAGCTGTCGCAGGTATCCTACGAAGAGTGGGACGCTATTCCGGATATCGGTGACTACACGATTAAGAAAAAAAAGGGCGGCCGGGAGTTTGCGCCGGCGCCGGATACGCTGTTACAGAAAGCGATGGCGGAACGTGAGAAAAACGCGCATGATGATGGAGGTATGGTTGGTAGTGGTATGGATGTAGACGGAGCTGGAGGTAGTGGTTCGGGAGCTACTACTACTGCTCGAGACCTCACAGCTGTGGGTGAGGGAAGAGGCACCGTTCTTGGATTGAAGTTGGACTCGATGGGCGACTCTGTCACGGGGCAAACCATGGTGGATCCGAAGGGGTATCTCACCGGTTTGCAGTCACAGAAAATATCTAGCACTGCGGAGATTAGCGACATCAAGAAAGCACGACTGCTGCTAAAGTCCGTGATCAACACGAACCCGAAACACGCGCCCGGGTGGATCGCGGCGGCGCGATTGGAGGAATTGGCGGGAAAAATATCAGCCGCTCGAAGTTTCGCGCAGAAAGGGTGCGACGCGTGTCCGATGAACCCCGACGTGTGGAGCGAAAACGCGAGACTTAATACTCCCGAAGATGCGAAAGCCATTCTTGCAAGAGCAGTAACGCACATGCCCACGAACGTGGATCTGTGGATGCACGCCACGCAGCTGGAGGACGCGGACGACCGGAAGAGGAGAGTTTTGCGAAAGGCGCTTGAAAAGGTTCCCAATTCCGTAAGATTGTGGAAAGCTTTAGTCGAATTATCGTCCGAAGAGGATGCTAAGGTTTTGTTGAGCCGGGCGACGGAGTGTTGTCCTCAGCATGTGGATCTTTGGTTAGCATTGGCACGACTAGAGACGAAAGGAAACGCGCGAGTAGTATTAAACAAAGCGCGCGAAACTTTACCCCACGAACCCTTGGTCTGGATCGCCGCTGCGAAGCTGGAGGAAGCCAACGAGAAGAACGACGCATCGAATAAGAACTCCTCAAATACCCCGTCAGTGGGCAAGATCATCGAGCGTGCGATAAAATCTTTAAAAAACAAAGGCGTCACAATCGACCGCGAGTACTGGCTGAAAGAAGCCGAGGTTGCGGAGAAGGCTGGGAGTCCGAAGACGTGTTTTGAAATCGTCCGCGTGACGATCGGGATAGACGTCGAGGATGCGGATAAAAAGAGGACCTGGAAAGCGGATGCTGCTGAGTGTATGGGGAGGCAGAGTTACGAAACTGCACGGGCTATATACAAGGTTGCTACGGATACGTTTCCGGGGAAAAAAAGCGCGTGGATCGCCGCGGCGGAGCTGGAGCGCGTGGTGGGGGATAGTGAAGCGATGGATGCTGTCTTAAAAAATGCTGTCAAGAGATGTCCGCGCGCCGTTGTCTTATGGCTCATGGCCGCGAAGGAGCTGTGGGTGCGAGGGGACGTTCCTGGGGCTCGGTCGGTGTTAGAGGAGGCGTTCATCGCGAATCCGGACTCGGAGGATGTTTGGCTCGCGGCGTTCAAGCTGGAGTTTGAAAGCCGACAGCCTGACCGAGCGAGGATGCTACTGCAAAAAGCGCGAGAAAAGGCAACTGAAAACGGAACTGCTTCCTCGGAGCGTGTGTTCGTGAAGGCGGCGATCGTGGAACGCGAAGTGGGCGATACCAATGCTGAGAGAAAGATACTAAAGGAAGGCCTAAACGCACACACCAGTGCCCGGAAGCTTTGGCTGATGCTTGGGCAGTTGGAGTTGAGAGTTGGGGACGTGAACGCGGCTCGAGACGCTTACGTTAAAGGCACGCGGCGGTGTCCGTTATCGGTGCCGCTGTGGCTCGAGCTCGCGAACTTGGAAACCACAACCGGGAACCATGCTAAGGCACGAGCGGTTTTGGAACAAGCCAGGTTGAGGGTTACAGGGGGTTTAGGGTCTGCAAACCCCAATGCAAACTCTAAAGAAAATTCTGAAATCGCCTCGACGTTGTGGCTGGCTTCTGTTAGATGCGAACGTGGAGACGCATTTTGTTTCTCGGCACCTTTCTTCGGTGACGAAATAGAACGGGTTATGAACAAAAACGGAGGCACGTCTTCTGGCCACTTCGGCGACCGATCGCAAAACGCAAACATGTTCTTCGACAAGGACGAAGCGGTGAAAGCGAGTGAAGCGCTGATGGCCAAAGCCCTACGCGAGTGTCCCGACTCAGGGTTGCTGTGGGCGGAGCAGGTGCGGAGCGCGTCTCGGCCGCAGCGAAAAAGTCGATCCGTGGACGCCCTGAAACGGTGCGGCGACGACTGTAACGTCGTCGCCGCAGTGGCGCGACTGTTTTGGATCGACCGGAAGCTTGATAAAGCCAGGGCTTGGTTTCATCGTGTGTGTACTTTGGATCCCAACAACGGCGACCATTGGGCTGTGTTTTACAAGTTCGAGGGGAAGAACGGGACGCATGAAGCAGCTGAGGCGGTGCTTAGCCGATGCGTCGACGCAAAACCCACTAAGGGCGAAGTGTGGTGCGCGGTGCGAAAGGACCCGAAGCGTTGGCACAACTCGATTGAACAAGTGTTGAAAAAGACCGCGGAACTCGTGCCGGGGGGGGAGGATAGGACCGCGGAGTGAGTGTAGGGTGTAGGATGTGTAATAGACCACGGGCTTTCGCGTGAAATGTTTTAGAAGTTTTCTATTGTCTTTCAGCGTCTCGTGCATTACTTGTCAAAGCCGAAGTAGCGTTGAATCGTGAAGGGTTCTTGCTTGATCTTAAGTTCGAGCTTGATGTCGGACTCTTGTTTGATTTTGGGTGAGATCTCGGGCTTGCGCTTGACTCGCTTCGAGCCCGGCGGAGCCGCGCTTGCCAACTTACACGCCACGAAGTTGCATTCCACATTGCCGTGAGGGCAAGGGTTGTAAACTGCGCAGTTACGTCTCAGCTTGCCGTGCGGACATGATTCGCACTCCGCGCAGTCGCTTCTCATTGTGCCGTGTGAGCATCGCGTTCGTCCCATCACGCACGATCAACACCATCTTCACCGCACCCCTCCGCGCGCCACGAAGTACGCCGCCAACCGAAGAGACCAGCGTGAAAAAGCTACGACTTTTTCGTAGGAAACGACGATTTGCGATTTGCTTTTTCGATTCTGAAAGTTCGAAAATCCGTTGTTGCCTTTGTTGAGCTCTCATCCGACCAGACCGCCTGGCGCCTGGTGCGGGTTGGTGTGTGGCGATGTCCCGTCGTCGCGCATCTGTGGCGCCGCTGCAAGTGCGCGTGACACTGGTATGCGTCCTCGTGTTGAGTGCGTGGCAGGGAGGGCTGGACCATTCCGGCGATGATGGTAATTTTTCATCCTCCGGTGCGAGGACATCTGAAAGGCACCCCGCGAACGCCTTCGGTTCCGGCCCACGTTTCGCACACGCCGCAAAACTCCCCCCCCTCGACGTGCACCCTTTATATACCGTGAACGGCACGACTAAACGCCACGACTTCAACGAGAACGACCTCCCGATCTCGTTAACTTCCGCGGAGTTGGTCGCGGGTGAGACGAGTGGAGGTGCGCCGTTAGTAAAGGCGGTGGTGCGATTAACCAATCCAGTCGACACGCCGCTTGAGTACCTAGACGTCACTGAGAGTTACCGAAGCTGGCTGATGAGCTACTTACCGGTACACACGACTTCGGAGGAACACATAGAGTACGAGCGCAAACGAGTCGGGCCTGGGATTGATGTAGTTGCCGCGACCGCGAGTGCGGCGGATCCACAAAAGTGGCGAGGCCGTGTCTTCACGATGGTAGATTTACATGCTGGCACGTTAACCTTCCAAGCCCCTCTGTTCAGAGGCGAAAGCACTCTAGATTCCAACGACTGTCCAACCACGCACGCGTTAAGGGATGCCCTACGAAACGTCACCTACGTCCACACGAGTAAAAACCCAGACCCCGCGACGCGGGGCGTGGAGATCATCGTCACCGACGTGGAAGGAGTTGAAAGTGCACCCGCGAGTACGTTGATCGACATCCACCCCATCAACGACCCCCCCCGGCTCGATTTGAACGGCTTCCACCAGCCTGGCAGTGATATTACCGTGGTGTTCGGCGAACGGGAACGTCGCCTAGGTGTGATGCTCACTTCAGCCGCTGTTGAGGTCGGCGACGAAGACGGAGAATTACTTTCAAAGTGTTTCGTGAAGTTTAATCCGTACGGTGACATGAGTAACGTAAACTTTCCGGACGGCGACGTTGAACGGGTAACCGCGATTGTTGAAGGGTCATCCGTAAGCTCAAACTGGAATCAAGCAACCTTCACCCTTGAGTTGATCGGTGTAGACACGCTAGACACGTACCGGAAAATATTAGCGAGCACCAGGTACACGCACTCCGGATTACTAAAGGAAGTCCCAAACCGATCACCGCCTACTAAAGATATGCAGTTTACGGAGGGCGTGCGAACGTTCAAAATCACGATCGAAGATACACACGGGGCTACGGCTAATGCTACTGTTTTAGTAAATGTTTTAGACGTGAAGCGGATAGGGGACCCTGCCAGGGATTCAAACCAAGCCACGCCCGCGGAATGCAGCGGCTACGGTCTCACGAAACTAACAATCGCTCGACAAAACGCGGCGTACCTAAACGCGAACGACGACGAAACCGACGACGTCGACGTGACGGATTCTTCGATCCCGTTATACGACCCTGAAGGGTGCGTGTGCGAGCCCGCGTACGAGGGTGATTTTTGCGAAATTCACCCATGCGGGGAAAAGTACAAAGGCACGCTAGTGAGCTACGACGCTGCAAATGATTTGAAATCGTGCTTATGCGTTGAGTTCTTCACCGGCCGGACGTGTGACGTGGAGTGTTTCAACAACGGTAAATTCATCATGGCTGAAATCGAAGAGGGTGGGTTCGACGGGTTACCTGGCACAGCTGGCATCGTCATTCCAGAAGGCGAGCTCGGAGCCTGCATATGCGACAAAGGCTTCACCGGAAATATTTGCCAAATCGAGTGCCCCGGTTGCGACGGCCCGAACGCCAATTGCATTTTAGAAAAGTTTGTGGATAACTCAACCGATACAGATACAGACTACGTCGATCACACTACACTATGCGTGTGTTCCAACGACTACATGGGCGAGTTCTGCGACATTCCGTGTCCGTGTGCTGGGTTTGGCTTGGCGTTCGGAACTTGCGCGGTGGACGAGGACAAAGTCGCGACGGGTCTGTTTGAAAATTCAGAGCTTGGAAAGTGCGTTTGCGACGAAATGCACACGGGCGAGGACTGTTCCGTGCCGTGTCCACCGTGTACGGAAGAGCAAGGCGATTGTGCCCCACCAGTAGGGTACGAGAAAGGCGTCGGGGAGATCATCAAGGTGATTTATGAGGACATTACATCCTACGCTAGTCCTCAGGAACGACGAGACGCTATCGAAGCTGCGAAGGTGGACGGGAAATGTTTTTGCAGAGAGGAAGTTAATGCTTTAGATGGGTGGGGGTACTACGGTGACGATTGTGCAGTGGCTTGTAATCCTTGTGTACATGGTGTGTGTGGCCCTGGAGGTGTTTGTGTGTGTCACCCTGGATTCACAGGTACTACGTGTAACCTGGAGTGTAACGGGCGCGGAGTGTTGGCGTTTCCCGTTTTTTTCGACGATGCCACTGGCCACCGTCGAATCGATTTCGACCGCCTTCCCGGAATCGCAGGTAATGATACTACGGCGAACTCCGGATTATTTGACGCAAAGCACTTATATGGTATGGTAAGGGACGATATTGATGTCTTTGAGCTAGGTAAAACGGGGTTATTAGCCGGCGGAGGGAGTATCACTACGGTATATGACCCAACCAGTCCAACCTACGAAGCACTCGATTCCTATTGCGCGTGCGGCATGCGCCGCATTGATCCTACCGACCCGTTCAACTCTGAATTAGTGCAAACCGTCGCGGAGTACAACTCAGCGGGCGGCACAGGGTTCACCGGCGTGTTCTGTGACGTACCCTGCACACGGTGCGACTTCAACACCGGCGCCTGCGTGTGGGACGGCGTAGCGGAGAGCGCGAAGTGCGTGTGTGACGCCGCGACACGAAACACAGCGCGATCTGCGTCTTCGCTGGTGCCCATTGATGAGCGAGGCGTTGGGTATGCCGGCGACGCGTGTGACATACCGTGTGTGCCATGTCGGAACGGGGTGTGTGGCAGGGAAACTGGAGTGCACGGGCTATGTGTCTGCGACCCCGGGTTTAGCGATCCTGCTTGTGCCATCGAATGCGGGTCGCCCAGTTCCACAGTGGCCTGGAGCTCTGTGATTTTCGAGAACTACGCCGCCCGGTTAGCCGTGCTCAGAGAGGAAGAAGCGAAAGCTTTGTCACTGGAGCAAGGTGGCGGTTCAGGTGATGACAGTTCATATCAAGAAACAGAAGACGACTACGAGTTCAACGTGCTTCCACCGGAGGAGGACGAACCTGAGTACCAGACAATCGGCAGTCGAGGGTACGTTAACTTAACTGGTGCCTTGCTGGGTCAGGGATTAGCTGGTACTACCTCGGTATGCATATGCGACATCGGGTGGACTGGTCCCACTTGTAGTTCAGCATGCCCATTTCCATGGGACGAGGAGCACGGCGTTTGCGCGGTGAAGGACTCTTCCGATTCCGATTACGGCGACCCGTGGACCGCGGAGATTGTGTGTCGCCAAGGACGGACTGGTCTCCCGGGTGCTTTGTCAGTTGGGTTGCCGGGTAAGTTTTTACTACCCACAAGTGCGCTGAGCAAGGGTCGTGATTGCGCGGTTCCGTGCAAAACATGCATCCACGGCACGTGTCAAGACGACGGCACGTGCGTTTGCGAGTACGGCGCTTTGTGGCTAGGCCCGTTGAGTTCTGAAACCACCGACAAATTCACGGAGGGCACTGGTATGACGTTGAAAAGCCCGATATACCCGTACCCCACGCAGCGCGAGTTCGGCTATAGTGAGTACGATTCGGAGTACCACGGTTGTGTTGCGTTACACCCGTGTTCCGGGAACGGCGAGCTGTTTAATGCTACTTGTGGCGTAGGCGGGTCTGGGTTTGTTGATAACCACACCGAGTGGGTCGCCGCTAATTTCAGCGCCGGCGGCGGGTGGGGGTGCGCGGGTGAGCTGGTGGAAGTAGAAGTTTATGGCAGTGGTGAGCAAATAGATGATTACGTCGCTTCTGCGTTGAACCAAACCACTACTCGGAAGAAATACGTGTGTGTGGATCCAGTCACGAAGAAATCAGCCCCCGAGTTGTACAAGTTCGCCATGGCATACGCGCGGTACGACCCTTCGACAAAAGGCTTTCTTCGGGAAAGTTTCCATCTCATCGGACACGACGTACCAGGGCTGGTGCAAGGGGGATATTGCGCAGTTGAGAGTGGGGTTGACGGTGAGAAAATCGCTCAGCCTTTGGTTGGCGGCTTCTGCTTGTGTGACTCATTGCGCACTGGAAGGTTTCGACACCCGTCCGCCCGGTACCGCCCAAACGGCGCGTACGACTACCACTTTCAAGGATGGAGCGGTGACAGTTGTGAGATTCCCTGCGCGCCTTGTTCTGCGAACGGCTTGTGTGACAAGGACACGGGCAAGTGCGTGTGTCACCCCGGGTGGAACGGGTACCAGTGTTTAACTCCGTGTGAACCTTGCGTCCACGGAACGTGCCAGTACGACGGGACTTGTCTTTGCGACGGCGTGCGACGAGCGGTTGAGGGGCAGTACGCGTTGCGCTTGACTCGCGACCCTTTTTTCCTGGAGAAAGGGAACCACGAGTACAAAGTGCAAGGGGTCACGAGGAACCGTTATGTCCACGCCTCGTACGCCACTACTGCGGAGGTGGAGGACTACGTCTGGGAGCTTGAATATGAGTGTCCTAACCGGGTGGAGTGCTTCAACAGAGCGTCTGATGCGACACATCTACCCACGCGACCGAACGAAACGTACTTCCGGTACACCTCGCCCGACGTGTTGGAGGTTGACCGAGTCAACGCTGAGCTCGCCAGGGTACGTGCCACAAGGGACGGCTTGATCACGGACGTTGAAACGATCCCAGACTCGATGGAGCTTGACCCGATTTGCGACGAGGTTAACGACAGTAACGAGGTTACGAAAGGGGCGTGTTTGGAGCTGATGCGGGCGAAGACATTTGGGCGGACACTGGACGGTTGTGGAACGGACTGGGATTCAGTTCGGCCGTGGCTGTGCGACGACGTCGTGAAGGCGCACTTCGTGAACGAGCGGAACCGGAAGTTAGGCGTGGTGGAGGTACAGTACCTGCGGTTACAACAAAGTACTGAGGCTGAGAATGTTTGGTTCAATAACAACGTCAACGAGCGCCAGCGGCTGATCAACGCCATGAGCAGAGGGTTGTTCAACAGCACAATAAGTGACTTCAACACGTTGAGAAAACCCGATTATTACATGATTTGGATCGTTCACCAGCTGATTCACGGCGTCGTTTCTGGGGATGTGGAGGCGACGTACACGGGGTGGCAGTGTGACGTGCCTTGCGCGAGCTGCGATTTGAACCATGGCACATGTAACTACGACGGATCCTGCGAGTGCTCGGACGGGTGGTACGGCGACCGGTGCGACCGCCGGTGCGACTGCTACCGGCACGTAGCTGTTAAAAACGCGCTTGAATTGCGAGATCTTCTGGACGACATTGAATTAGAAACCGTAACATCCTTCTCAGGGTACTCCATCCGCCCCCACGGCACGTGCAGAAGAGACGGCACTTGCGCCTGCTACATGGACGAAGACGGTACGCAGTGGACTGGTGCTGATTGCTTCACTAAATGCTTACCGTGCAACAACGGCGAGTGCTCCACCACCGACGGTTCATGTCTCTGTTTCGACGGGTGGATTGGCGAAACCTGCTCCACGCCGACATTTACGGAGTGTCTACCCTGCAACGATGACCACGGCACGTGCCTCGGGGACGGCACGTGTAAGTGCGACAAAGAGTACACTGGGCTTGATTGCAGTATTGAATGCTCGCCGTGTGTGCACGGTGACTGTCGCCTCGATGGCTCTTGTCACTGCCGCCCTGGTTGGACTTTACTGGATTGCAGTAAGTTCATCGACGTCGAAAAGGGAATCGTCACTCGAAGCGACTTCGCGTTAGGACCGGAGGGGTGGCGGGTTCACAACAACAGCTGTTTAGGGTCCCTTGACTACGTGGATGGCGAGGTTAAAGGGCTGTTTGATGTTTTAGACTCACTAGGCGTTGGCGCAGAGCGAGCCACAGACCGGGAATTCTACGACGGGTATAGGGACGTGGAGGGGTATACTGGGGGAAACAATTCAGAGACTTACGATGGAGACAGTGCAGACACCTCTTCGTCCCCCTCCGTCAGGCAGCAAATTGCGGACACGGTCTACCAGCACGCCGCTGTGCGAGGCGACTGCCACGACGATGGTGACGGCGGCGACGCGGGGTTGGAGTGGGACGGAAGTTCCGGGTACTTGTACTTAACGGACAAGCTCCCGAACGACGACGCGTCCAAAGGTGAGCTCGCGTTTTTCCGCGCGCCGGGAAAGTTTCTCGGCGACGTCTTTGCGGACGCGTATGATGGAACTTTGAGTTATGAGTTGTATCTGGCTGGGGGGGGCGATGCTTTGCGTAACGCAGGCGCTACGCCGTCCACCCCACACCCTCCCGGTTCGCCTGAAGCAGATACGCCGGACGTGTATCTCATAGGAGGCGCGCCGCGCGTGGGGCTTGAGATTCCCCCGTGGGACGCCTGGAGTAAAACTCGAGTAGTGGAGTGGAGTAGGGATAGATTTCCTGAGTTGAAGTTGGACGCGCGATGGGCCAAGGCGAGAGTAGTCGCAACTGTAGAGGCGTACCTAGACGCCCCCCAAGTCGTTTTAGGCATCAAAGCCCCTAGAAGACGTTATTACCCCCCCGAAGTGTGCGTCGAGGAGCACTGCGCTTTGAACTTTGCGTTTGACTTGTCGGAGAACGGGGGTTGGTTAAATTATCCAACAGTGCCTGCTGGGTTCGGGTGGAGCGATATTCGAGTATCGGAGAACCTTCCTTCTCAAGCCACGGGGGGCGATGCTGGTAACTTGAAGCGGGACCCGAGCAGCTACACGGTGGAGTCCACCGAGTATATTGGGGAGATCTACCCCGGTTCCGAGCCTTATGATCCCTTTAGTGCATTTGACGATTTGGAAAGTCTGATCGCATCCAGCATGTATACCGATATAAACACGCCTTTATTGGACGGATTTACAGCACCTGACCCTAGACTATCTTGGGATAACCGAGCCGATGGTGGCACTGCTAATGCAGTAGGAGACTCTAGTGGAGGTAAGGTTAAGAAGTACGACGACAACGCTAAGCGCAAGTGGGACTTGTACCCGGAGGTTTACGACGCGATCCGGGCGAATCGAATGACCCGAGACGGCGTCAAAGCGTCCTTCTCAGAAATCGCCTGGTGTTTATCTTCCCTGACTGAAATCCTAATCAGAGCGGATTATCACGGAAGTAAAAACCAAGCCACGAACGACCGAGGGTTCGTGCGGAACCTAGGGTCGAGTAACCGAGCCACTGGAACGGGCGAGACTGTTAGATTGGATCACGTGGTAATCGCGCGAAAAGACAAAGAACTCACGCCTTCGAAATGGATCGCCAACGAACACGCAAAGTTTCTGCAATACGCAAACACGTACGCCAACGAGTACAAGGTCATGTACTTGGTGGACTACTTTACCGTGAATGCGGAGATTTTGCGCATCTCGATTTGCCACGGCAACGGGGTGTACATTGACGGCGACGCCGATAACGGGTGCGCATGTTACGTCGGGTTTGTTGGGGATGAATGTGAGGGGACGTGTCCGCAGTGTTCGCCTATAGGGACAGTGGGTGGCGAAGACTTTTCCGATGGAATCACGGGAGGTTGTGTTCTTGACGATGATCCGAGTTCTGCTTCATTGTCATATTTAGAATCCATAGGAGCCTTAGAGGAAATCAAGGGCGGCGCGCCCACCAAGTGCGTGTGTAAAGAAGGGTACGCCGGTTTGCTTTGCGACCAGCTGTGCCTCCAGTGCGCCGGCGGCGTCGACGAATGTGTCACCGATCCCACCACAGGCGACCCGGCCTGCGTATGCCCCTCCGGTAAGGGCGGCGCGTACTGCCAGCACTACTGCCCCCCGTGTGACTATTTGCATTCGAAATGTGATGCCACTACCTTCCTAGGTGACTATCCAGGCACGCACGCCTTTTGCAAGTGCACCAACGACGACTTTCGAACCGGCGTAACGTGTCAGTTGCGGTGTCCTGGGGATTTATCCACGAACTACTGCGGCGACGGCAAGTGCACCAACACGCTGGAGGGGACACCTTACGATGATACCACGGCTAGCATGCGGGCAACCGCGTTTTCGTACTGCAAGTGCGACCTGGGTTTTGTTGGCTCGACGTGTCACTTGCCGTGCCCTGGGTCTGCGTCTCACCCCATGCGACCCGGCCCGTACCCGTGCCTCGGCCGGGGCAACTGCGATATCGGCGTCGGCGGCGAGGCGGCGTGTACTTGTATTCGCGGGTACGCCGGGGATATGTGCGACACCCCACGACAAATTTGCGGAGACGGCGTGTTAAACTCAAACGAGGAGTGCGACGACGGGAACAACGTGATTTCCGACGGGTGCGACGAGTTTTGTTTGGTCGAAGACGGGTGGTCGTGCGAGCGAGTGCAGGTTGAAGACGTCGTCAGGGTGGACGGGGTGCAGATTTCTTATGTTTCGCAGTGTAAGCCGGATGCCGAGTAGATGGATTGATCATACGTAGACTATATTTAAAACCTTATGGATACTGTACACTATACGTATATATACAGAGACTACTACCCATACTACCACGGTACCTCTATGTCAATCAATCAATCGACGTCTATTTTCTCCATGAACGCTGAGTGTGCTTGCGCCAGCGCCGGGTCGCTCTCCACCGCGGTCGCGGCGTGTCGCGCGACGCTTCCAAAGGAGGACCTCTGTCCATTTGCCCGTGTGGGCGACCAAGGCGATTGCTTCGTACCAGTCGGCGACGCGAGACTAGCCCTCGCGCCTTGTGGCGACTGTGGGACGCTGTTGACGCTTTTCCCACGAGAGATTCTCCCGGTGTTGATGCGAGGGTAACTGCTATCTCCAAGGTACTCTGAGCCGGCTCCAACCGAAGACCGCGGCGTCGTGCGATACGAATACGCCCCCCCTCCAACCAGTTGTACGAACCGTTCATCACTTAACCGTCTGGTTTCTTTTGCTTCCAGTTCAACCACCTTTCTCGCCGCGGCGTCGTATTTATTCCTAATGTCGTCGACGGTTTCTCTCAGCGCGGCTAACTCCCCTACCCGTTCAGCTTCGTCAACCTTGGCCTCTACAAGCGCGCCGACGTGCGCTTCTAACGCACGTCTTAACTCGAAGCGTTCCTCTTCAGAAGCGTCTAAAGATACCCGGGTTTGCACCAGCGCATCTTGTAACCTTCTCGCCTCCACGGTTGCCATTTCCGCTTTCCTTCGCGCGTCAGAAACGTGGCGCGCTCTGTCCGCCTCCGCTTCGATTGCTCGGGTAGTGGCGACCCTGGCTGCGGACGCAGACTCTCTTTGCACGGTTAGTTTAACCTCTTCCGCCGCGCTTTGCTGCGACCGTCGCAGCTTTCTCGATTCAGAATCCGCTTTCGCAGCCTTGACAGTCAGCGCTTTCAGCTCCGCCCTGGTTTGAAGTAACTTCGAATCAGTTTCAGTCAAAGTGTCTCGCAAACGTTTCGTTTCAATCGCGTGTCGCCGATCTGCCTCCTTGGTGGCTTCGTTTGCGGCGACGCGAGAGGCATTCCTAGAGTCCTTCGCAGCTCGCTGAACCCGTCGCATCTCCTTTTCACGTGCATCCAAAATCTCCCTGAGTCTTTTAATTTCCACCGCCGCGTCCGCCGCGGCCATCACCACGGCTTCCGGTTTGGCTTTCGCGAACGGCGTGTCGAACGCCGCGGCCCCGCTTCGGGACTTGACGTACTCCCGAGACGGAGATGACCAGTGATGTTTTGATAGGGAAGAGAAATCGGGTTTACAGGCGGAGTGGCGCTTGACCGTACTGTCTTTACCGTTGACCGAGGTGATCGCTGCGGCGGCGATCGCAGACGCAACTGCAGCAGGCGACGTCAATGAAGCGGTGATTGACGATTCAGAGCGTCTTGGCGACTGGGGCGGAAGCAACAAGGTCGACGCTCTGCCAGCACCAGCATTTCCTCGCGCATCCTTTGCACCGTAGTTCCACCCAGCCGTGCCTGCGTTGGGTAACGACTTTCGAGCAGGTGACTTGGGATCCCATTGATTCGCAAAACTCGATTCCCTCGATGGGTACGCTTGATTATTCTCAGACTCATCAATTTCGTCGAAACCGAGGAAAAACGTGCCGCCCCTGATGCTGTCGTCCTTGGCGCTGTCGCCCCCCTTTGAAACCCGGGCTAGGCGTCCTCGCGCTTCCGCGAGACGCGAGCGCGTGTGCTCAATAGTTTCATTCGCGTTCGCGAGTTGTTGTGAAGACGAAGCTTCCAGCATTTCCTTTTCGTGAAGGGCATCGGAAGCTTGGCGTTTGTACTTATCAGCGTCCGCTACAGCACTCGCCGCGTTTGATGCTTCCTCCAAAGCCTTCGCTTCAGCCGCCGCTAACTGTCGAGACATTTCGAAACGGCTCGTTTCAGAATCTTTTTTAGCCGCTTCAGCCGCCGAAGCCTTTGCCTCAGATACATCAACACGCACTTTCAACTCCTCAACCGTGTTCGTCAACTCGGCCAACTCACTGCGCGTATCACTCGCTTCCCGCCGCGCATCGAACAGTTTTGTTTCAAATGAGCAATTTTCAGTGTCTACATTGTCTCCGCGTTCCACATCATCCTTCCAAGCGTGGCGCGCCAAGCCTCCGAATGGATTTTTTTGCCCTTGGGAGGTACGAGGAGACCTGCAGCCCGGGGATTGCGACCGGCGGGGGGATTGCGAACGCGAGTGCGGCCGGCGAGGCGAGCCAACGTCCCGCACTTTTTGCGCTTCCTGCGTCAACGTAATCTGCTCCGCGAGTTGAGAGGACAGCACTGATGCGTTTTCAGTTGTTTCTTGCAGTCGGAGCTCGGTGTCGCGTAGCCGAGTGCTTGCGGAGGCAACCGATTCAAGCGCCTCATCGGATTTCTTGGAGGAAAGCTCGAGCAATTCTTCTGTTTTCTGTTCCGCCGACTCGCGACGACTTTCTTCGGCTGCCAACGCATTTTTCAAAGCGAAAGATTCGTCTCGCGCGTTTTGTAAAGCTTGCTTCGAAGCGTGAACGTCGTTGCGTAACATTTCGATTTTTTCTTTCGACACCGCCACCGCTCGGCGCTCGTCGCGCAACAAGCTTTGAAGCGCGTCATTTTTTTTGAGAAACATGCTCTCGACGTTGGACACCGAAACTGAAACGTCCCTTTCTTTTTCAGCACTTTTCGCGTCCAACAACGACTCAGCCTCGACGCACCGCCGGCGCCACTCCACCAGCTCTTGTTCCACATCTCTCAGGGTTTCGTACTTGCGTAAAGCGTTGTCAAGCGCTACTCTATGTGTTTCCCTTACAGCCTCAGCCTTCAAAAGCGTATCGTTCCACTTGTTGTTCATCTCTTCCTTCAGCTTTTCCAAATCGCGAGTCGCGACTTTTGAAGATAATTCAGCCTCCTCTTTTTCTTCCATTACCCGCCCAATGGTTTGCTCCGCCTCTACGAGTTGCTCGGGGTCTATCGTCAGGGAAGCGTCTCTCAACGCCTGTTCCAGTTGACTTTTCAACGACTCGATTTCAGCTCCGAAAGATTCGCGTTCCTTCCGAAGCGTTTCCTCAGCCGTTTCTTTTTCGAGTTTGTGTTTCGACACGAGTTCCTCGAAACCCTTCACCTCCAGACGCGCTTTTTCCATTTTACCCACCGCTTGCTTGGCTTCAACCTTTGCGGACGCCACGGAGGCTTCCGCGCTCGTCGCTCTGTCCCTAGCGGCGTCGATGACTTGCTTTTTACTCTCGAAGTCTTTCGTCACCCGGTCAAGCTCGTTATGTACCTTTGAAAATTCTCGTTCAGTTTCAACTTTCAAAGCGTTCAGGGTTTCGCTCGCGTTTTCCTTGAAATCGACGAGTTCCTGGTTCGCGATCGACAACGCATCCTTCGCCTCCTTCAGTAGCTTCGACGTCACAGCTTCGCTTTCTATGTGTTTCATTTTGGCACTGGCTAACGTTTGCTCAGCAGCTTCACACCGTTCCTCGAGCTCGGCGTTGACCGAGGTGTTTCGGTCAAGATTTTTTGTCACCCTTTCAACTTCGAGTTTCAAACCATCAATCGTCGCAGTGAACTCTTTGGCCTTCTTTTCGGAGTCCTTTTCGAGTTTCTTCGAAGCTTTATTTCCGTCCTTCTCACTCTTCTCCAAAGAACTTTTAAGCCCCTCGATTTCTATTTTATGCGAGGTACTCGTTTCTTCCCAGCTCTTGGCTCTGTATTTCGCGACGTCCAGATCCTTGGTAACGGATTTGAGCTTGGAGTTGAGTCCAGAAATATTTTCTTCGTTTTCCTTGGCATCCTTTTCTTTCGTCTTTTCCGCCTCTGCCGCTGAATCCCGCATCGTCGCGATCAACGTATCCGCCTCTTTCAATAACGTCTTAGTGGTTTCGAAGTTTTGGGTGATGTCGTTCAGATGCGCTGTGTGTTCGCCCTCGGATCGCGCGGACGACTCACGGTGCTGATTGAGTTGCTCCTTCAAAGCAGTAACCTCGGAAACGCTTTCTTCCAACTTTGACCCCAACTCCTCCAACTTCCCCTTCAACACGCCAGCCTCCTCCCGGCTCGTGTCTCGCTCTTTGATCACCATGTCAAGCTCCGCGAGCGAGGTTTGCAACGCTGTAGTGGCTTCTTGGGAAGCGTTCTGTCGTGACAGGTCCCTCTCTTCCGTTAATGAAGTCACGGTGGTGACCATCAACGCGTGGTCGTCCTCCAGGCGTTTGGTTTTTTGGCGAACGCGTTTCTCTAAATCCTTCTCGATGTTCAGCCGTTCACTTCGTAACGAATCTTGCGCAACCTTCACCTCTTCCTTCAGCTTCTTCGCGATTCCCTTCTCCGCAAGCGCTTCGAGCTCAAGTTTCTGCGTTTGAAGCGTCAGCCGTTCAACCTCCTCCTCTAATTTAGAAACCTGCGCCGCTCTTTGGAACAGGTGCGACGGCGACCCGGGCGGCGAGGCTTTCGGGCTCCGGAGTACTTTAACCGGCGACGAAGCCTGCATACTTTTTTTGTTTGAAGTTTTTGAGTTAGATTTTTGGGATTGACTTGCATCAGTAGAGGTAGATCCTCCAGACTGTTTGCCCGCTTGCTGCGAAGGTGTAACATCGGTGTCTTCAGACGTACCCCCTGACTGTTTACCAGCTTCAGTAGGTTGCTCAGTGTCTTCAATGGCATCCACTGACTGTTTGCATGTAGTGTCTTCAACGTCGTCACTCGCAATTTCCTCATCAAACATCGCCAGCGCCTCTTCGGCCATTTCTTTCTCTAATTTTAACTCTTGGTTGGTTTTGTTTACCATCTCAATCTTGTTTTCCCACTCCAGTTCGTAGGAAGCCGTTCTTTCATACAGAGCGGTCTCAAACGCGTTGCCGATTGCGTTTTCTTTATCTCCATCTTCACCAAAAATGTCCATCTGACGCAAAGCCTCCACGGCGTCTTGAACCGCAATCTTTTGTATTTTAGTAAGCTCGGTTTCGTTCAAGTTACTCTCCTCCTTCGCCACGGTTGCGAAATCAGGCACAGCGTTCAACTCATCCAGTAACGAAGTGCCTGTGCCACATTCCGAGCCGTCACTTATACTAGCCCCCATCCGCCCCGCGAGCGCGATCTTCTTTGCCACGACCTGGAACCTCGAAGCGCCCGTTTCTTCCTTCGCCGACGTCTTACTAGGAGACGTGTACAGCCCTAACATGGAGCGCTTTTTCGCTTTTGAATTATTGGTGCCTGGCAAACTTTCATCACCATCAACCCCAGCCGGCGAACTCGGCGGTGCAATCCCAAGCGCCGCCGCTGCTTTCGCCCAGCGCATGCGGCTCGCGTCTTCGGGGGACATGCCCATGAGCTGCGAAACAGGGTCCCTTCGCCTTTCGCTGCTTTCACGCACAGGGCTTTCGTTCGGCGACTCGGCTGGCGAGAGCTTGTCGATTGGAATCGGAGACTGAGGAGCGAACACGTCAACGGTCTCGTTACCGAAATTCTCCACGAAACTAGTGTCTGGTTCGTTTGGAGTGGGTTGTGCTTGAGGCGGATCTGTCTTCGCCTCCGGTGAGGTGAACATCCGTGACACGCTGGCCCACAACGAAACCTCTTCCGCAGGTTTCTCGTGCGCGTCTTTAACACCCCCATCCACCTCGTCGAACCCCTCCAAGTCCTGCTCCACGTGCGAAGGGTGTTCAGAGGGTGGCTGCGATGCAAATGATTTGGTGGCTTGGGTACCTGATTCCTTTAAGATGTTGTCTACATCTGGGACGTCTCCATCCGCTTTCGAGTCGCTACTATCCAAATCTGTATTCTTATCCGCCGCGTACGTCTCTGCGACTTCGCCGTCTGACAATTCGACGACATCTTCATCTGGCCCCAGACTTGATGCCGAGGACGAATGCGTTGGCGATCCCACCGGTGTCCCAAGAACGCCCTCCGCAGCAGCCCGTTCCTCTCGTGCTTTCTTCGGCTCCGGCGTTACCGGCGGCGGCGTGACGTCCTGCGCGGTGACAATGAACTCGCCCGACGCGACGCCTTTTCCATCAGCTCGTGTGAACTGCAGTTCTGTACTGTACTGCCGGTCGATGCCTTTCGGCGAGCTCAAAGCAGTGGTTTCATCCATATTAGCGAAGAACGCAAAGTCCAACGTCGTCTTTGCAATCGTCTTGCCAGTCACAGAATGTTTGATCCGCGCCTGGAACACCTTGGGCACGAACGTGTAATCCGGCGCTCGCGCCAACGTCGCGACGATAAAAACGTGTGCGCCGAGGTCACCGCTCAGCCACCGCGCCGAGCCGTCCTTGACCTCGACCGAATCGGTGAGCTGGGACTTGGTCTTGTGCTTGCCCTTGCGCGTCTAGTTTAAGAAATGTCGATGAGGAGGTAAAGGGAAGGTTAGTAAGACCGTCTGAACAGAAAAAAAGATGATTGCACAATCTGAGTGCGCTCTTTCGGTGTCGCGAGATCCAGAATGAGGATGGGTCGTTCCGAGACCGGCCGACCCTACGCACCAGCTCAAGCACCGCAGTATCTACGTCCGTTGGAAGCCCCGAAACGTTACCGATGGTCAAGTCGAACCTATTTGAGTGTTTGAGTGGTTAAGTATGGGTTAGAGCGTACGGGGGGGTATGGGCAAACAGTCAGCGGCCAGAGTCGAACGCATTCGCATTCGTAGCTTCGGGATGTCCCGTAAAATGATAAATGACCGACTCGCCACGCCAAGCACGTCAACCCACCTGAACTTCCTCGGCTCGGTGCTTAGCCCTATAAACGTTCGCGAGACGCTCGCCCACAGCGAAGCCATCTCGCCTAACGTGATGCGCGGCGCCACTCCTGCGCACGCGCCAATGCAAGCGCAGAGACTTTTTTCTCGGTTTTGCCGACTCGAAGGACCCCTCACGAAAAGTCACGGAATGGAGAAAACGGTTTATTTTGACGGTTTATCGTTCTTGAGTTATAACTCAAGGCGGAGGGACAAAACGCGACTCGATTTACATATTTACAGACTTTCTCATTTTCTCTTTTCTCTCATCCTCACGCCCACAGCATCGAGCACATCCGCGTGGGTTCCCCCCCACCTGCCGCCTTATCCTGCTCCAGTTTCCGTTCCAATTCCAGGCGCACGCCTTTTTCGAAGGAAAGGGCTTTTTCTGACTTCTTCAACTCAGCAGTGACCTTCTCCAGTTGCTTCTTCAAAGTCGCGACGTCCAAGTTCGATGTTTCCTCCTTCGTCATTTCTCGCAGCGGCGACCGAGGAGCCACATTCTTGCATTCAACAGTAGCCTTCTCCGCTTTCAAGATTTTCAATTGAACCTTAGCATCCTTCAAGCTCGCCTTCAAAGTCACGCTCTCCGCGAAGAGCTCATCCTTCGTGCGCACCGCGCTGGCGTACCACCCCTTTAACTTCTCGAGCTCTTTCAGAGTGCTGGTGAGCGTCTCGTTTTGCGTAGCAGTGTCGGAACTCAAATCTTGAAGCGTCTCTGCAAGCGACTCGTTCTGCGCCTTGGATTCGTCGAGTTGCTTTGATAACTCAGCAGATTCACGGATTAACGATTCAACCTGCTCAGTAGCCGCGGCAGCTTCTTTTGACAACACCAACGCTTCCTCAGCCGCCTTGGCGTCGAGTTCCGCCAACTGCTGATCTTTCGCGTTCAGCTCATTTTGCAGCGACACCAAAGCTTCGTCGTTCGTCTGAATCGTGCGAGCCGAGTTCACGGAACTCGCGATGGCCTTCTTCGCCACCGCCTCAGCCTTTTTCGCCTTCTCTTGAAACAAAGCGGACTGCGTTGCGATGGACTTAAGCTCCTCACGAGCCGCGTTCGCCTCCAATTTCGCTTCAACAGCATCCGATTCAAACACGGAAGATGACGTAACGGCTTCCGCTAATTTTTGCTTCAGGGTGTCGATTTCTTCGAGCAACGGAGCGGTCGCGCGCGCCACTAACACCCGCGTGGGCGTGGTCTTTTCCGAGATGCTTTGAGGCACGGGGGGACTGGTCGGTGTGTTCGTCACGAAGGGTGTTTTGGGAGACGCCCCGCCCGCTTTGAATCCCGGGGTCTTCGCCGGGAACGAGGTGTCCAGCGCTACAGTCGTGTCTTCCTCCATCTCGCGACCCGGCGTCCCTTCCCGCACAGGCGTCAACGCATTAGGCACTGAAGTGTTTAAATGAATCTCCGCAGTCGCATCTAACAAACTCAGCCCATCCGCGTTGTCTTCATTGGTATCATCCATCACGAACCCGTTCAAGTCCTGTTCATCCACGGTGGGTTCATCACCGTTCTGGGCTTCCGAGTCGCCGCCGTACTCGGACGCCGCCATCGCTGATGGGGCCAGCCTTCCAGACAAACCCGAATCTTCCGTCATCGCGTCGCTCCCTTTCGCATCCCTGAGCCAGGTGGTTTGCACCGTGACGCCGGCGACTGTGCCCGGCGTGTTCCGCGTCACAGATTCGAGGGTGACATAGGTTAGGTCGCCTTCGGGGGCGGAGAAGCCTCCGTCCAGGGACGCAAACGGCGCCAAGTCAAGAACCGTCTTTGCGAACGTCTTGCTCTTGAGCTTTGCTTTCGCATCGTCGACGTTACCGGTCACAGACTGTGCTTTCAGCGCGTACTCCTTGGTTTGGAACGCGCCTGATGCGTCCTTGTAAAGCGTCACGACAAAATCGATTGATGAGTTCGCGTCGTCGTTCCACACCGCGGCGGTGTCGGAGACGGGAACTACAGCAGATTGCTGCGTCTTTGCGCCTCGCGAGAGTTGCAGCGATGCGTGTTCCACGTTCGTAGGAACACCAGTAAGGTTCGCTAAACTAATCTCGAACTTGAACTTGTACGCGGTCTTGCCCTTGCGGGAGACCGACTTGGAGACGCGGCGGAACATGGTGGGGGGGTTGGGGGCACAGCGGGCGACTGCGCCGGGGTGTGTGTCGAACGCCGGAGGGGTACACGGTATTGAATCTTGTTTGTCGGACGGACCAAGAAACGGCCAAACGGTCAAAATAAATTTCGCGACTCGACGGGATATTTTGAGATTCTGATGATGTGTGTACAGTACGGCTAGTAAATAATAATAATACGTCTCTTTAAAAACCCACACTACACCCCCCAACTCCCTTCATCCTCTCAAGCTTACGTTTCGGAAGCGTTTCCAGCAGCGCTTCTTTCCAGTCCCCGTCGTTCAACGCGACGCGCGCTAAAACCTCGACGCATTGATTGACGGTGAGAATGTTGACGCTCGCGTTTCGGCCGAGCGCTTCTGGTATGGGTAAACGCATAGCGGTGATGTTTGATTCAATTGCTCGGTTTAGTGTAGCACCGTAAACTCGGCTATAGTCGCACAAGCCCCCTACGACGTATATTTTTGTGTGGTCAATGGGTTTGTTTACATCGAAAGTTAGTTCGGCGTCGGGCGATAGCACGACTATTTCGTTTTTGGGTGAGTCATTTGCGGGAGCATCATCGTTGTCATTTGCACCACCCAATGAATTGACCTCAATATCATCCGACAAAAGCTCCTTCACCGCTTCGTTGAGTGTTTTACCCGCTTTATGCACGAACCAGTGTTTCGAGCCTTTGTCGTTGTCCAAGTCTTCTGCAATTGAGCCGACCAGGCTGCTAAACAGCAAACGAAGCGGGGCGCGCTGAAAGTTTTTTACTCCACTGTGCATATTTTCCCCATCAACCGTAGACGCGTTCGCTTCGTGAAATTTCCGTATCGCGCGGGTGGCTTTGATTTTTACGCGGTCGTACATTGTTACACGAGCCTGATTTGCGTTTTCGTTTTTGTGTGTCTCAGGAGCAGTAAGCGGTTGCGTCTCACTTTTCGTCTTTGATTCGCTCGCGGGGTATTCATTCTTGAATTGTTCCTCGTCGTTTTCGTTCCAACATTTTTCCACGGCTTCAACCGCAAGCCGTAACGGCTCCGCGTACGAAAGCTGCAGCTGCGTGACTAGCGACCGCCGTTCCGAATCCACCATCAAATCCTGCATCCCGCAATCCACCACGATTCGCAAGCCGCCAATGCCGCTGTCGTTCCACGGCGCTAACATCGAAGCTCGAAGAATTTCTCGCACCGCTTTCCGACCTTTTCGTTCCGTCGTTTTCGCAAAGTGAGACGTGTCGCCTGGGTTGTGGGACAAAGACTCCGCCTGTGTCGCCGCCCTTTGCCGGTCCCGTCGGCGTTGCCGCCGAGCTCTCCACGGGCTCGAAGCGGGCGGAGGCTCGGAACCCATCGCGGAGGTGACCAAAAGAGTAACAGGGCCTGAAACGGAACCCTGATTTGTGCCGAATGGAAGTGCTGGCCAAAATTTAAACGAGCTGGCCAAATCTGTTATTGTCTCGTCCAACGCCCCCTAGGACAATTCGACGAGACGCAATGAGCTCCGAGTCGGACGCGGCGGACGCGGCGCCGGCGAGTAGGCGTGGCACGCCAGGCAGCCTCACCGCAAGTTTGCGCGCCGCCCCCGCCACTCCCTTGCGCCCCCCCCCCCGTTTGCCAAAATTACAGAAATTCCCTCGCACTTGGAGGAAACGACGGGCGCGGAGACCGGGGCTGAAGCTGCATCAGGTGAGGCACCGTCAGACGCTTTGGACCAGGCTGACCACCCGTCGGCTACCGGTGACCCTGTGTCCACTGGCGATGCAACGTCGTCCGCTGCACAAGTACTGAACCCCTCCGTCTCAACCCATGACGACGACAGCCTCGCCGCGCTTCTAGAGGCGAACGCGCGTTTGCGCTCTGAGCTTGACACCACCACCGCGGCTTTAGCGGACGCAGTTTCCTCAAAGTTCGCCGCTGAACGAGCCCTGGACGTCGCGAGCAGAACGCACACGCACTACGGGCGGATGGCCAGCGGACGGACCGTGACGGTGACCAAGGAGGTTGCCGATGATTTAAGGGTAGCGATTGAGCTGCAGAACGAAAAGCTGAGAAAGGTAAACGTGGCGCATGAACTTACCACAAAAACGTTAGCGGATACCAGGCGCGCTTTTGGAGCTGAATCTCATGCGTTGCGGTCTGCGCTTGACGCAGCTATCGCTGAGCAGGCCGAGTTAAAATTACAGTGCGACGTTTTGAGAGTCAAACGGTTGGACCGGGACGAAGACGACGATCGGAATCGGGATAAAAATATTTTGCCTCCAAAAGAGCAACAAGCGGTGGAGGCGGCGCGCTTGGAAACGAAAACGGCTCGTGAAACGGCTGACGTTGCCGTTGCTGACTGCGAGAACGCGAAAGCTGATTTGGAGGCGTATAAATCCGAATCAAACCAAGCCGCGAAGGACTTGGCGAACACACATTTGCAGGAGATGAATCTCGCGAGAACTAAATTCGAAAAAGAGATTGACTCATTAAAAAGTGCTTTGCAAGACGCGGAAGAGTCATCGAACCAAGACCGTTTACAGTTCGCAAAACTCAAGGATTCCGGGCTAGAACGCGACGAGCTGCTAGCCGAGACTCTGTTGAAGATGGAAACCCTGGAGAGCGATCTGGATAGGGCCACGCGGGCGCTGAAAAGAAGAGGCACACTCGTACCGACGGATGAACAAATGAATGCGATGAAAGAAATCGAGACGAATGAATCTGGCAAAACGTCTCAACGTCAACCCATCGACGAGCACTACTTGGAGCGTATTGCTGGATTAGAAGCCAAAATAAGACGGTTGGCGAAAGAAGATTATTTGAAAATTGGCATGCACGAACGCGCGGTGGCGACAATCCGACATGAACACGTCTCTGTGACGAAACGAAGAGACCTTCAAATTCACCAGCTCTTCACTGAAATCGAAAGAATAACCGTGTTGTACCATGTCGTGAAACGTCGATCGGACGCGTTCGAAAACGCACTTCAAGAGATTGACCCTTCCGTGTCCGTTTCCCTAGCAGCCGCGCTTGATGCGAAAGAACAAATAAGAGCCAGTCTCAGTGTAAATGAGCTGGAATCCAAGGTTGTGTTCGAAACGAACAGAGATCCGCGACCGGCTGGAAAAACCGTTCGTGGAAAAACGAGTACCGCCGCTTCGCCGCAGAAGAATCGAACGCACGCCAGGAGGTCGTTGGCGCCTGAGTCTAAGCACGATGTGTCACCTTCAAAATCGCCTTTGAAATCGATTAATGCACCGGAGAAACCAAAAACTACCAGCGAAAACAAAATAACTGTTCAAGTTGAAGAAGAAGAGGACTCAAAATTAGACTTTGCTTGCTTGCCAAAGCTTCCCCAACTGCCGGCCGAGTTGGCGGAGCATGTCACGAAACGCGTCAAGGCTCTTGAGAAGATCGTTGAAAACCGGGAAAATCACTGGCGCAGGGTGTTACGCGAGGTTCAAGATGTAAATGAAGAGGTGTTACAGAATGAGAAACGCGCGTGCGTCGCCGCCGTGGAAACCAAGAACGCACAGATAAAGAAATTCAAAGCGAAACTGAACGTCGTGATAGCCGCGGCGCACGAGAAAAGACTATTGGAGAGCAGTCAGGAATTTAAAACATACGCGTAGTTGGTGTACACATATCTGTTACGCAGGTTTGTGTTGTCTAGCTCGCTAAGATGTGAATAATTATGACTCTCGTAAATTAAGACACTCGTAAGACAGGACTCTTTTTTTCAATCAAATCAATCAGTTGCTCACAACGCGCTTATCGATCCCTCAATCAGTCTGCCCCTCATTCCTCTTCGCGCGTCTTTCGTCCTGTACCGTGCCCGCACGATGGCATCCACGACGTTCCCTACGCTGGAAGGCGGCCTTTCCGGCGTGAAACTCGTAAGCGACACCGGGTTCACGTCCGAGGTGTACGACCACGGCGCGCACGTCGCGAGCTGGCGGGATGCGAGTGGAAAGGACATCATTTTCCTCTCCACCGCGGCGCAATTCGCCCCCCCCAAGGCGATCAGGGGGGGCATTCCGATATGCTTTTCCCAGTTTTCTGATTTGGGGCCATGCAGTGCGCAGCATGGGTTCGCTAGGAACATGAGGTGGCAAGTGGTCGGGAAAGAAAGCACTTCGGTTGACGGGCAGGTTACGTTTCGATTGCAATCCAGCGAGGAGTCGAAAAAAGTGTGGCCCCACAATTTCGTCGCCGACTTCGTGGTGATGTTAACCGGCGATCAAATGGAGACACAGTTAATTGTAACGAATCCTGATGATACCCCGTTCGAGTTCACCGTGGCGCTGCACACGTACTTCGCAGTGGGGGATATCGGTAAATCAAAAGTCGTGGGGTTGCAAAATGTCAAGTATTTGGATTCATTAGATGGAAGAATCGAAAAGACAGAACCAAATGACGCCGTATTATTCCAAAGTGAAGTCGACCGAATCTACCAGCAAACCCCCGACACAATTACAGTGCAAGATAATTTAAACGCTCGTACCATAACCATTAAAAAATCAAACCTGCCGGATGCGGTGGTGTGGAACCCGTGGATTACTAAATGCGAAGCGACGTCTGATTTGGGAAACGACGATTACAAATCGTTTCTCTGCGTCGAAGCGGCGGCGACGGAGAACAAAATTGTAGTCCAACCGGGAGGGAGTTGGACGTGTGGACAGGTGTTGACGGTGGAGGGCATGTAAGGGTAGGCATGAAGTGTGTTATAATGTATTAATATGTATCGAATGCTAAAGTGCTCTTCTGCTCTGCTTCTTTCGTCCAATATCGATTTTGCTCTCTTGAGTTATTGAACCTTCATTTGCTCGGTCAGTTTTTTTGTCCACCATGCACCACAAATTGTAACACCTCGGATGTTTTCCGACCACTCTCGTCTCCTCGCCAACCCCGTCCGCCACAACGGCACGCGCTTTGTCGTGCCGCGATCGTTCCAAACGGACGTTGCGTAGCTACGCGTGGTTGCTCGTTATCGATCGGACGTGCCCGTACACGTGTGCCGGCCATCTCTATCGTTGTCATCTTATTTTCTGAATTATCGGCGAATCTCCGACGCACCGCACTCTCCGTACTTGGCTAATCAGTCGTACGTTCCAGTAACTCCAACATGGCCACGCGCGAGTCCTCTCCGTTGCTGACCGTCGTGGAGCAAAAAGATGTGACGCGCACGAAAGTCCGTCGCGGCATCTTAGGCCTCGGCGTGTGCGTCGGTATCGCGGCGTGCGTTGGGGTCGCCTCCGGTGGTTTCAGATCCACGGCCTCGCCTCTGAAGCTGGGCGATGCTTTAGACGACGCACTCGCGGAGCTGCGAAACCTGGACAACTCCATGGACGACGGAGTGGCGAACAGTGCCAGTGCTGTTCCTGTTACTGAAACCGTTTCACTAACCGGCGTCAACCAAGTCGACGTCCCCGAAGATTACAAAGGCGTGGAAGACACCCCCGAGTTTTTAGAAGAACTTGAGCAAGTGGACGTCCTCGAAGATGTCCCAGTTCCGAAGAAAGTCTACGACCCCGTGGCGTTCGATGCGCATGGCGAGTTGATTCAAACGCATACACTGGACCCAGAAAACGTGTACATTCGGGACGATTTTGAGGACGTGGAGGAGGACGTGTTGTCCGACACTATGTCACACACACACTCCACTACGTCCGAGTATAGCTTCTTTGCAGAGTCTCCTTCAGATTCTGTCGGACAGCTTGTTGAGCCTTACCCCGATTTCCTGATGAACGCGGAGGGCACTTCGTCGTACGACGAGTTGTTCGGCAACACCGCGGATGGTCCTGAATCGTCCGAGTGGGGCGACGAATGGAGCGATTTGAATGTGGACTTGAACCGAATTGAAGAGCTGGCGGAGAGTTTGGGACCTGAGATGGCGCCGACGCTTGTGGCGAGTTATCCCCCGTCACCGCCTCGCCCCGATTTGCCAAAAACGCTCACCTCAGACGACGTCATCACGAAACAAACGCAATCCCATTTGGATTTCAAGTTCGAGCCGACGTTCCCGGGAGTGTTGCCGGAGCCGAGTAAGGCGGGGCATGAAGTCGTCGCCGCGGCAGTGGCGAACATACCCGGAGTAGGATTAACAGATGCCCAAATCGAGTTGGTGCGAAAAAACAAAGAAAGAAACGCCGGCTTGCCCGAAGGAAGTTTAAAGATAAGAAAATTCTACTACGCCATCGTGGACGAGTTCAACCTCACGAACAACGCGTGCGGCGGTACGAGCTTGAACGAGTATTTAGTGAAGCCGACTTTGAACGAGAGTTTTGCGTTAGCTCAGGGATCGATGAGAAAAAAAATAGCGGGCGTCGCGCCTACGCACTGCGTACAGACGGACGTCCCAGAAGGGGTGTATGAAAACTTCAACAGCGAGGCGAGCATCATGTACACGGTGGTGGCGGATCGGGATGCGTTGAGCGATTTCGAGGGGATAAAAACGTTCGTTACAGAAGCTTCTGGTATCGTCCATACTCCTGATTTCTACACGTTGCTTCAAGCGGCGATCTTGGATTCGGGCGCGTCACCGAACCACAAAGGGAGCGAAATCCGCCAAACGCAACGCGCACCTACGTTCGCCGGGTTTATTGTGTTGGAAGGCCCGCAAGGGTCCGCGGACGCGATCAGGCAAACGAACGGGCCAATAATGGCGGCGGTGGCGTAGGAAGTAGGGTTAAGTAGAGGTGGTGAGTGATAGATGTGAAGTACTGAAAGAAGAACTCTTCTATTTAGTCTGCAAGGTTCTGCAAACGTTTTATCTTTTTTCTTCTCTTGCTTCTTCCGATGTTTTTCCTTCCCGTAGTCACTTCTACCGCACGCGTTGACGTGTAGTCCCGTACCTTTACTCGTACCATGCATGTCACGCCTGAGCTGGAGGACAAGCTGCGCGTTCGCATCGACAAGATGGAAGCATCGTCAAAACGCGAAGCTGATGCCCACTCCAAAACCTCACCTGTTGCCTCGGAGAAACCTCTGGGAAGCGACGATACCGGCCCTGAAGGTCCTTCCACGCCACCCATGCCGGATATGCCATCCCCGACGCCGTCACCGCCGTACCTTCCCGACACCCGCCCCGCGGTGGTGGTGATGTCCAAAGACACTTCCCAAGACCCGCCCGCGAACACGTGGGCGAACACCACCACCGCGCAACCTGGAGGCCAAACAACTTCCGCTGGTCAACCATCGAAACCCTCCGGGGACGGTCAAAACGACGGTTGGACAAACTCAGTGGTCCCGACTCAACAAACTGGCGCGCGCCCCCCGCCCATGGCTCGCGACGAACCAGGGTGGATGACGAATTTGTACCTAGGGGAGGCAGGCAAACCATGGCCGACAGTGCCGTCGCGATTAAGACCGTACGTAGCGTGGATCCCCGTGGCGTTGCGTTTGCCGCAAGCAATTTTCGCCCTAGTAGCGTTCGCCACCGCGGCGTCGATGACACACCCAAAAACGTGCGTGTTTGAAGGTACTGACACGAATGATTCAAATGCACCGTCAAGCTCCCCGTCTGTCCCCACCGACCTCCTCGAGCAACTCATCAACAACGCGATGTGTCTTCCTGGCCGAACGTACAAGCAGTTTTCCAGTCTTGAATTCCTAGTCGTGATCCATGCCGCGGCGTTTTTCTGGGCCCTGTGTTTCTTTTTTGGAGATCTTCTTTGCTTGGGAAAAGTCAGATTAACTCGAGAAATGGGAGGTCATACATCCGACGTGACCTCGAAGAAGGCGTTCGAATCAGCCGCACGGTGGGGCGTCCCGAGGGTCGCGTTCTTGGGGGATATTTTTTTGACTTTTTTTACTTTTTCCTCGGCGTGCGCGATCGCCGGTTTACGCGCCGGATTTTCTGACCTTGACGCGAACTACTGCTCCGGCGTGGGGAGCGACTGGTGCAACAAAATGGTCACCGCGTGCGTTTTCGGGATGTTAACCTTCGTCTCGCTTCTTCCGTCAGTGCTGCTGAACTCCGCGAACGCGGTGGGGCCGTGGTGAAGATTGATTGGCACGTATGATCGTACATTTGTAAATAAACAAAACAGACAGACACTCGATAAAATTCTTCTCATAATCTTTACATTTCATGCCTCGTCCCTTCCAATGCCCGGTACCCTCATTCGACATGTCGCACGCCCTCGGTGTCGTCGCGGTCTCGCCGCGTGTTGGATATGCGCGACGCACACGATGTGCGTCACGCGCCAAAAGGTCACACGTAACCTTTACTGTCAAAGCATCTTCAGACGATGCTTCCGGAATCTATGTGCGATCTGATGACGACACCTCTCCATCCGCCGTGGACGCGGAGCAGTTGTTGCTGTCCCGGTTACGGCAAGTGTCTGGTCGGGGCGCTGGTGCGTCTAAAAGCGACCAGACAGCAATCGCGAACGCGGTCACGGCTTTGGAGCAGAACGGCGGGCTGCGTGACCCAGCACTTCAACCAGAGATCGAAGGCACGTGGAGATTATTGTACACGAGTAAATCGAATTTTGATTTGAAGAATCCATTAGGCTCCCGCGTCGACGGCAGTAAACCAGGCCTGGAGGGTTTATTCGCATCCCTGTTTGGCGATGAGAACGCGAAACAAATGACCGAAGGCGCTGAATCGATACCGCAAGCCGCCTCGTCATCCCCGATTCAAAGAACCGTCACGTCGTTTGAAGCATTTACCATTCAGCAGGCCCTTCGGCTTACAAATTCATCTGATCCTCGTGTGGACCAGGTTGTTCAGTTCGGCGACGGGAATTATTTGCGGCTGTCCGCCAAGGCCAGTGTCGACACGGTTAACCCTACCCGCATCGATTTCACCTTCGACCTGGCGTACTTCGAATTCGCCAGCGGGCCTTTCGGGATCAAACTGCCGGGTACTCAATCAGTCAGAGTTCCGTACCCCGTGCCGTTTCAATTACTCCGCGACGAAGCCAAAGGGTGGCTCGATACTACGTATTTAGGAAAAGACGTCCGGATTTCAAAAGGCAACAAAGGCACGACGTTCATTCTGGTCAGGGACACGAGTGAAAGCGGGGGGTGGGGGGCGCTGCCCTATGAGTTCTAGAATTTGATATTATGAAATAGTATTTATTGTCCGCTCTCATCACTGCTGTTGATTGGGCGTCCCTCCTCGCTTCGGGAGATAGACGACTGCGCCGTACGGAGTGGTTTGCATCGCGACGGAATCGATACGCGATGTGGGCTGTTTGCCCATAGACGGCTTTGTTTTATCGTCAGTGGTCCCATCCGTGGTCAATCGCTTCAGCCGTTCCACTAATAACTCAAACGCGGTTGAAATCAGTTTGCGCTCGTTGTGGCGGAACAAAATCGCGGCGGCGACGCCGGTGACCCCGGTGTCAGGCACGGACCCGTTTTCGTATATGTTCTCGGACATGTCCCGTGCATTCTGCAAATCTCCCTCCACGGTTCCTTCCGGCAATAAACCCAATCGCGCCTTGATCGAGGCTAACGTGGCTTCAGCGACGCCGTCCATTTTCAGTAAATCGTCGTCGGAACACTTTTCGATTCCAATCGGAAGGCCGGTTTTTTCATCCATCGTGCTCGCGTCGTGGGGGTCACATAAGGCGGTGGCGAAGAGTAACAGTAAATCTCTTGAGATTTCGCCACTTGGTGAGATCTCGTATACGCCACCTGACCAACCCGACGCCCTGGCGATCGGAATGCCGGCGGATAACGCGTCCTCGGTGGAGTTCCAAGGAGCGTCATTATCATTTTTGTCATCATCTCCATCATCCTCTTCCTCGAAGTCCTCCTCTTCTAGGAACCCACCTTCCAACGATGCGAAGGCTTCGTAGTACACCTCCCTTTGGCCGAACAACTCGATCAACAAAAAAACCGGAAACGTAACACCGCCGCATCCGGCGGAGTTGTCCCACTCGCAGAAACCGTACTTGTGTAGGAGTACCGCGTTGCCGTGGTTGCCGAAACTGTTGAACACTTCGCTACCTCTCTGTGCATCCTTCACCGCGATCAACCGCAATGTCTTCGCATTCGAAGTTCCTTCCAAACCGTGTTCTTTCGTGAAGCGGTTTTCACCCGGATCCACGGGCTTAGCTTCATCGTTAGTAACTGCGTTTTCGAACTCCTCGAAGGTTGTTTCACCCTCCTCGCCGCGTAAACGTTTGAGCTCGGCCTCAACGTTTTCGTCTTCTGAATCGTCGTCGCCGAAATCTTCAGAGTCACTTTTCTCATCAATCTCATCACCCTCGCCGTCCTCGTCGTCGTCGTTCTCTTCAAAGTGCACGTGCTCGCCGTCGTTTCCCCGGTGGTTGAAACAATCCGCGACGGGTACCAAACCCTGCCCATTCGTTTCGTCGATGAAAAAAGCCCTTGAAGCGACTAAAGATGCCGCCGATAGGAAAGCGTTGAAACCAGCCGGGCCGTCGTCGGCTTCGAATTCCAGAGAATCTGATTCGGAATCGGAGTCGGAGGAGGTGTCATTGTCTGAGTTATTAACTCGTGACTTATCAGTCTGCTTCGACACCTTTGAAACGCTTTCCGGAACAACCCCATCTGGAAAGAACACCTTGAGTTTGTCTACGTGTTGTCGGCACAGGTCAGTTATCCGGGAGTGGTCTTCCCGCATCGCTCGCGTGTCATCTTTCACCCTGAAACTCACTTCCGTTCCGGTTAATTCATTCATCTCTTCCTCGCTCCACAGAAACGGCAACGGCTCATGGTCGTGTGGGAGTCGGTTGAAATAGGGTGCCCATGGCGATTCGACACCTCGCGCTCTCTCGTACATCACGGCTAAAATCAACGCGGTTTCGTCCAAATCCTCTAAGTCGACGCTCGGGATTGCAAACGAAAGCGATCCAGTCGTCGGAGTCAAGCACCATTCTTTTGGAATCTCGCACAGGATGTCGTTTACTTTAATCGAGTCTTTAGCATAGGCAGCATTAGATATTCGGGTTGAACCAGCTAGGGTGATGTCTCTCAGCTCTAGGCTGGGGTGGAGCACGAAACCGCGGTCGGTGCACCACTTCGTGAAGGTTGCTAGGGAGGATTGATTATTTGTTTTGTCGGCGGCGTCGGCGGGCGATTGCTTTTTACCGGCTGCACTCTTGGCCTTCTTCCCTTGGCCCTTGCTGGCGGTCGAGGTTGCGTTCGCGCGCTTTTTTGAGTTGGGGGGCATATTCACGCCGGAAGCGAAGCGTGTTTGCTGCAATCGGCTATGAGAACGCACACACGCGCCGACAGTAGTGCGAAGAGCACGGCGTCGAGTGTCATTTGATGTTTTCGGCGGTTGGCGCGAGTTTCCAAGATTTCAGTGACAGCTGGCGCAAGGGCCCACGTTTGCAACCAAGCCTGCTTGCCCCCGGTCGAGACCCCCCACGCCACTGCGACACCGCACAAGCTCCACTGCGACTGTGCGCAGACTGCGCATGCTTGGCGCATCAGCGGCGACGTCCGGAGTCGCTTCATTTAGTGCGTTTCCCGCCGACAGACGCGTGTGCCCCGCCCGATCGACGTCGATCTGTAAAGGCACCCGCTTAAATTCGAAAGTCCCGCGCCGAGGAGGGCATCGTCAACCGCACGCCATGCACCCGATCGCCATGGCAAACGGGACTACAGGCAACGGTGTGAGTAAGGAGCAGGGAACTACAATGCACGCCCCGCCGATAGTAACAGGAGAGGAGTTCCATAAACGCGCCGCTGAACGGGTGCACGACTGCGCCTCCGATTCTTTCGCCGCGTTTTACAGCTCATGGACGGATTGCATCACCAGAGACGCTTCCGCGATGGTCCTACCAATGGACGACCACATGGCACACCGGGGACATGGCGTTTTCGACACCGCGCACTTGCACGCGGGTAAGTTACACATGCTGGATAGACACGTGGAGCGGTTTTTTAAATCAATGCGTTCGGCGAACATCGACCCGCCGTTTGATTTCGAGACGACGAAAAGTTTGATTCTTCGAGTCGCGGCGGCCGGGGGGTTGCGGGAAGGGCAGTTGAGGTTTTATGCGAGTGCTGGACCTGGAGGGTTCGCTTTAGATCAGTCCGAATGCGTCAAGTCCGTGTTCTACTGCATAAGCGTCAGGAAACGAGTGCCGAACACTGAGTCCGAAAAACCAGAAGGCGTCTCGGTTGTCACTTCCAAAATTCCAATCAAACCTCCCTACTTTGCCACCGTAAAGTCGACGAACTATTTACCGAATGCTTTAGTAGTAGCGGATGCTAAGAAGCGAGGTGTGGGTTACGGGATATGGTTGACTGAAGACGGGCTCCACGTCGCGGAAGGGTCTTCCATGAACGTAGGGTTCGTGGTGAGGAAAGAGTGGGATGAGAATGATGAGAAGAATTCAAAAAATATAACAGAGTATATTTTCAAGACGCCGCCGTGGGACGAAACTTTAGCGGGATGTACGATCGCTAGAGTAGTCGAATTCGTCAACGAGGGACGTTTTGCTGAGAACGGACTCAAAGGCCCCGCGGTGGTGGATAAAGTAACGGTAGAAACGGCTAAAAATGCAACCGAAGCCATGTTAATCGGGAGCGTTATTAATTGCGTTCCTATTGTAACCTGGGACGGGGAGAAAGTCGGTGATAACGTTAACGGTGCAGGAGCCGTCGGGCCAATCGCGGTGGCAATCAGAGACGCCATCGTCACGGATTTCGAAATAAACCAAAAGGAACTCACCAATATTCCGTATGACTTGTTTGAGTAGTGTCCGTGTCGAGATAAAGTTCTATGGTATTTGTTACAGATGTGAATAACGCTTCTTACTTTGTATCCAATCCTTCCGAATCTAGTTTTTTCTCGTCCTCTTCTTTTGTCCATTCAATCTCCCTCTTTGCCATGACCCCTTCGATATCTTCCAGTTTCAACCCCTTGGTTTCAAACACAAACCGGTTGACGAACAGGTACCCGGAGGCGCAGGAAAGGGCGTACAGGCCGTAGGTACCGCCTAGGCCTATGCCAGAAACTAACGGTAAAAAGCTCGCGCCGACCACAGTGTTTGCGGCGTAATTGATCGCCGTGCACACGGCGGTGGCCCGGGCTCTTATTCGAGTTGGAAACACCTCATTATAAAGCAGCCAGGGCACCGGTCCCGCGCCTAACGAGAACAATAAAGTATAAGCCGGAATCGCAATCAGCGCCACGGTTCGTTGCGGCTCCCTACTCGTATCGATTCCGAACCCTCCGTCGTACGTGGGGGTGGGTAGGTCGTCGCAAATAGCGGCTAACACATCACACGTCACGCACGGCAACCCCGAGAACTCACCAGGTGAGGATTGGATCGGTAATTGACAGAAGGAGTCCGTGGCGACACCTGGGGTTATCGCGGAGGCTATTGCTAACGCGGCTAAACTCACTGACATCCCTCCGAAGGAAATTAAAAGTAACGGTCGTCGGCCGTAGGTATCGGTCGCAGCTAACGCGATCAAACCTCCTAAAAGATTAGGAACGCCAACTGCGGTGGTGAGCAACCCAGGGTCTGTTAACCCCGCTTCTCGAAGCACTGAAGATGCAAAGTAAATAACCGTGTTCGAACCTGAAAACGCCGCTAGAAAACACAAACCCAGCCCTATTATGACAGGCTGGCGGTTTCGTTGATCGGTGAACAAAACGCTCCATGAGTTCACCGCCGGTTCGGCTTGTTGTAAGTTTTCGTCCGACGATAAAGCACAAGAGGAATCCTCCGAGGAATCGTCGTCCTCATCGCTGGTTCTCATGACTCTTCCCGCGCGTGCTTTGCCCACGGCGATCCTGCCCACGGCGCCTGAGACACTCTCTTGCCACCGCACCGCGGCCCGTCCCCGTAGGTTCAACAGCTTTGCAAGGCTTCTTCGTGACTCCATCGCGCATCCTTCCGGGCCTAACAGCCAGACCGGTGACTCGACCGCGATGCCAGCCACGGTGGACACCGCGAGTAAACCAGCCGGCGCCGCGGCCCAGTAGAAAAGAGGGCGCCACCAACCAGGCGAGGCGCTTGGAGTCGTGTTTGAATTCTTTTTTGAATTCGTCGAACCATTAGCAGCCGCTTTTGTGGTGCTTTTCTTGGGGTTCTTGGTCTCGGCGGGGGATAACCTTATTGGTTTTTCTTCCAACCGAGCGGATGCTTTTTCAACCAACTTTTCGGAAGTGATTGGTTTATCGACCGGTTTATCAGTCACACTATTCTGCACGGAGGGTTTCTTTTCCACGGAAGGTGACGTAGCAGGTGCTGTGGACGATGGTGTAGGTACAGCAGGTGTGTTTTCTTTGGTCACTGGAGTCACCGGAGCCACGTCTTTCGGATCCTTCACGGTTGCCGCCGTCGCCTCAACCGCCGTCGTCTCACCGTCCTTCTTCGCACCAACAACTTTGGAAGTAGCTTCGTTCGCGCTCGCTTTACCTTCAAAGGAAATTTCGATTTTCGCAGAGGCAACAGTGTCAGTTTTCGTATCTTTCGTATCCACTGCCTTCACCGATACCTTGGGGTACTCCAGCGTGGATTTCAAAGGACCCGGCGCGGTGGCCAGCGGGTCTTTCGCAATCGGCTTCTCCGCGTCGCCGCCATAGCTCTTTAAAAAATCCCTCACCGTCGATGACGTGTCTTTCTTTTCATCCAGAGAAGGGGTCCAATTGCTCACTTGAGGCGGGGAGGTCACGGAAGGTGCTACGGGTGTAGTTTCTGATACCTTCGATACGACCTTTTGCGTCGCTGATACTGTCTTTGGTGTCGCGGCGGTCTCAGAAGTCGTTTTCTTTTCCTCAATCACTTCGATCGCCGAAACATTTTTGTCACCCGTTCCTTCCTTCGCCTTGTTCAGCTCAGACGCCTGCTTTGACAGTGAAACGACGATATCAGGCGCCACCTGTGATGACGCATTCAAAACTTCGGTTGGAGTAGGAGCAGGAGGGGTTGGGGAGGTAGGCCCAGACTGTTTGCTCATAGGTTCTGGAACAACCACAGGACGCGGCTCGTTTTGTTTGTTTTTTTCAGAGGAATCAACCGAGGGAGTTTCTTTCGCAGTTTTTACATTCTCCGTAACGCTAACCTTCTCCGGAACAGTACCTTCTACTTGTGTTTGTTCCGTAACGTCCACCGGAGGTTTCTGCAACGGCACCGCAAACTGAAACGCCAACAGGCAACCCACGACGTAGGCTACTCTTCTAATTCCGTTCACCGTGCCGCGTAAGTTTGGCGGGCTCACTTCTGATAAATAAAGCGGAACAATCTGAGAGCTCGCCCCGACTCCTATCCCAGTAATCAACCTCCCAACCATCATAGTGGTGAACGAATCTGCGCCAGCACTGATCAACGTGCCTATTGTGAGCGGAATTGTTGTGGCGGCTAAAGCGGCGCGTCGTCCTTGCTGGTCTGCTAATGGACCTATACCCAAGCCTCCCAAGAAACCCCCCGCTACCAACACGCTCACCACCGCTCCCTTCGCGACGTTGTCCCCCGCGAACCCCAAGTCATCCGCGATAGCACTCAACGGCGCGTTGATCACCGCGCTGTGGTACCCGAACAGGAACGCACCTAAACACGCGGTGGCGACGCTTGGTAACAGACCGGGGCCGATGTCGTCCCATGAGAACTCTTTTACCGGGGAGGATGCATCGTTTGATTCTGTTTCATCGCCCTCATCCGGTGCTGACACATCCTCCGACCCCTCACCCGGTTCCTTTCCCGTCGTACCCGGTTGGTTTTCAGGTGGCAACGCGCGGGTCGTGGTTTGTGCACCTGTGACACGTGCGGTTCCCGTCCGGAAACGTGCTCCCATGCACGCGGTGCGCCTCCCCTGTGCGTACGACTCAGCCACCGATGCCGCGGAAATCCTGCCCTTAACAACGAACCGAAAACCTGAAATGTCGCTCGCCAAAACACGACCGCCCCGCGCCATCGCCATGCGCCCCGACGTGCTCGCCGCCGGCACGAGCACAGCGCGCGACATCGCGAATGAGAGCACCGCGCCCACGCTCGCCGGCGTGCGCGATCGGCTCTGAGGCACAACCGCTAGGTCAGGCTGACAAGGTGACAACCCTCATCGGCTGATTATTCGAAAACAGCACCTGTCATCCGGATTTGCGGCCAGTGGTTTTTCAGCGTTTGCGCGCCGCGCGGAGGAGCGAGGACAGCGCGCGGCTGAAGAGGTATACGGCGAAATAAAGTTACCTTGACCATGCACGTACACCGAGTAATGCTGCGCACTTGAAAATTAGAACACTCGACTATTTGCCCATACCCCTACTCCTCCGCGTTGATCCGGCGGCGCATCGCCGCCGATTTCTTCTGAAAGCTTTCTAAATACTCGAAAAAGTCGGTTTCCTTTTTTTCGTTAAATTCTTTTTCTCGCTCGGGTTTATTGTATGAAGTGAGTGGTATACTCGGGTGTCGGTGGAGTCCTTTGCGTTGTGGGGACCTTCCAGTCGGTACACGGCTGCCGAACCCGGGTTCATATGAGTATTTAGTCCGCGAAGTACCGCCCAACACCGCGTTGAAATATCTCGTTTCGTCAACTCCGGCGGTTTGCAACGCCTTGTTAACCCGGGGTTCTCGTTCCGCTCTCCTCTTTTCAAACCCTCCAATCAATTGGTCCAGTTCACGTCTGTGAGACGCGCGTAACTCTCTCAACTCTTCGGTTTTCAGGTCGCGCATGGCTTGAGCTGCCAAGCGCGTTTCATTCAACTCCGCGTTGCACTTTTCTAATTGGTGTTCGCTTCGCCGCAGACGCCATTGCAGCTCCTTCACCAGTTCCCGACTGGCTCCCAACTCAGCCCGGACGTCCTCCACGCTCGCACTGGCCATGTTTAATTCACCGCTCCCGTCGTCGATCCCATCACCCGCGATGAACGCGCGCATTTCCCTTGAGATGTCGGATAGGTTATTAGAGGGGTCGTTGTTTTCGTCGGTATCGTCGTCGTTCCCAACCCCGCTGAATGATCCAAACGTCTTCGGCGCCCCGGCAACTTCCGCTCTTCGCAACAAATCCCGCAGCGCACCCTCCGCGTCCATGGGTGACACGTCATCTTCCACATCCGCTCCGAACAACATGTGACCGTTCCTTTTCGTGGGATTTGCGTGTGGCTCTGTGTTAGGGGCGTCTTCGTGTAGGTTTCGACCACCTTTCACACCCCCGTGTCCGTCTCGTTTAATCAGCGCTTTTTCGTTCGGGTCTAGATTCCGTAAAGGTCCATCCCCCGGGGCTTTATCGAACGGCGCGTTCGTCACGCCTCGTTTCAAGTTATACAGCAACAACCGCGCGTGATCGTTCCTCAAACGTTGCCACGTCGTGTTGTGCACCGGTTCGTGTAGCTTCCGGACCCACTTCTCCACGCGAATAGTCGGCGCTCGGGCTAACAACGAAAGACGGCTTTGTATGTCGTGAATTAACGTTGAGAATTGCGCATCCAGGTTCGTCACCGCGCTGAACTTTGGGCTTTGCATCACGGTCTGGGTGGGGCTGTTTTCCGGGTGTGTGAACCTTGGCGGGCTCGTCTTCGGAAGCGGCGTCCGAAGGCGCTCCTCGACACCGCAGGAGAAGCTCATCGTGCCGGGGGGACTGATGCGAAATGTAAAAAGTCGTCTCGGAAGGCCAAACGGAAAATCCGCGAATCGATTTTCTGGGAAACACCTTCGCCTCGTCGTCAGTGGTGGTCGCGCGGACCGCTGTACTCGCCTGTACTCGGTAACATACATCATGCCGTACGTCCGTGACGGCGCGGTAGTTAGTCGAAGGACGCCGTGGCGGTTCTCAATCGTCACGGATGTTTTCTGGAGCGTGGTGAACCTAGTCGCTGCGTTGTACGTGACGTCCAGATCTCCCCACTTTCTCGTTCTCCGCGGCTTCCTTTCTGTGGCCCACCTCTCCCCAGAGTCTCACCTCACCCTCCCCTCTCCTCATCCCCACAGTTTCCAGTCCATGCTCGACCCCGAGTACGCGGAGTCGTACGGGTCGAAGCAGGTGCAGAAGAGGCGGGGCGGGTTTGGAGGGAGTGGTGGTGGAGGAGGTGGAATGGGAGGTCCAGGAGGAGGAATTGGCCGACCAGGCGGTAACGTGCACGGCGCTTCGCGAATCCGCGGACTGGACCATAGCGCCCCCCAAATGGGAGGCTGAGGCAGGTAAGCGTCTGGATATCGTACGTCTCATGTGACTGTTCATATCGACAGATAGCAACAGCCACATAAGAAGACACCAGGCGCGTAGTCTCGAATACTCACATTCTCTCGTTGAATAAATTAGCGTCTGCGATATTCCCAAAAAGTCGAGTCCCAAAACGTGAAATACAATGACGCTCTTTTCCAAAAACTCCACGTGCGAGTTGGGAAAGGGCTGATATTATTTCACCACAGCGGAGTTGAGCCGTCGACATCGAATACGCAAGGATAACACCCTTACCACTCGATGCGAGGACTCGTTCACCGTGCACGGAGACACGAGTGTAAAAATAGATTTTAGTTCAAGAAAAGAGATTCTTACAAGCGTCATTTCTTCTTCCGTTTCTTTTCCCTCTCCCCTTCACCCTTCTCCTCCCGCTCGCGTTTACTCTTCTTCTCCTTCTTTTCCTTCTTGGAAGACTTCTCGCTTTTCGGGGTTTTCGATTTCTTCTCCTTCTTGTCCTTCGAGGAGGGTGTTTTCTGGGCGTCTCCATCTCCAACGTCACCAAACTTCTCAACTCCACTCCCCGCCCCGAGAAATTCAGCGCTCCCAGTTCCGTCCTCAGCTAACGACCCAATGAGATGCAAAACGTCATCATATTCAGATATTTTCTTCACCTGGAACTTGAGGATAGACCCCACCCCAATTCTGTGCGTCCCCCCGTCCTCCGCGCTCTCCCAAACCCCTCCACTCAAAGTTGAACTAGTGATCGAATCCACGGGATTGTGCACAAAGTCTTGCGGCAAATCCTCCGCCGCGATGGAGACGTTGAACGTGTTCAACACCAACGCCCCTATGAAATCGACGCCTATTTTGTTCACCACGCCAGTCAATATTCTGCCTACTTTTGGTTTGAACACCTGCACGTTTGCTTTCACGAACAAGTCGACATACCCAGCCATGTGCACGATCCTCGCCGGGCCTTTTTTCTTTTCAATTTTGGCATTTTCATAACTTACCAGGACACCACCTAACTGGTCGTGGTGGCGCATCAACATGCCGTCTAGGAGCTCGGTGGCGCCGGCTAGGGATGATATACTGTCCGCCATCGCACTCGGGTGGAGGCTTAGTTTGAACGTGGCGGTGGTGCTGACCACGGCGTTGGCTGTCGTGCGACCGCGCGACGCATCGGGTCCGCCGCCGCCGCCCATCACGCTATAGTGTGTTTACTTCTATGCGTATTTAGTCACCCACCGACGGTACCACGCCAGGTATTCAGTCCAGGAATACCGAAAAGGCGACGCTGACGGGGCGCAGGAAGCGGCCCCAGCTGTGCGTCCAGCTGTGCGTCTTCCAATGGACACCGCAAGCAAGAGCAGCCGACTTTTTGTGAACAGCAGGTTTTCACGTTTCCGTTTTCCAAGACTCAAGTGAGCCATTTTCGCCTCCTCCTCGTCGCACCGCCAGAGCCTCGCGCCGCGAGCGCACGCCCACATTTTTGCGTGTGCCGTCGTAGGTTGTCTCGTAGATTGTCTCATAGCGTTTCGACACGGGTTGTAAGGATCGCGGAAGATGTTCGAGCCGTGCCTTCAAGGCCGAGAGCTGTGTCACTCCTGTGACTTGTGCGGGGATTTGCCCATAATAGGCACGCGGTGGAGCTGCGACGTGTGTGACGATTTCGGCAAGTTTTTTTGATTGGTTTTGGACATGAGGGTGTGCTGCTAGTGTGTGCTGGGATCACTGAGAGTGACTGCGAATCGCTGCAAACATAAGCACACGATGACGATGAGAGCACACGAAGCAGCCCATCGATGCATCGCACCAACGATCCCCGACGCGTTTTCGTCAGTTTTTTTTTAAAAGCCGAGTTTCGCGATTGTCCAGACTAACACGTTTGTGACCAAGATGTGTTTTGCTGACAAAATTCCCCTCAAAAATTCCCTACAGATGTTTGCGAAAACTGCCACCGCACGTCGATGGCTATGCGCGAGCGCGGGCAAACGCACGCGGGCCCGCACGCACCTGACCACCCCACGACAAGCCACGGCACACCGAAGGATGACGGCGCACCGTTACACAGTGGGAAGCTGTCCGACGTGATGGTAAGCGCGGTGAACCGGTGGTTTCTGGACGCGCTGCGCAACGCGAAAAACGGCGACGCCAACCAAGCCGCGTTGTTAAGCGAGATGTTGAGGAGCGGGTACGGGTGTGAAAAAGATATTGAAGAGGCGAAGTACTGGAAGCAAGTGGCGCGGAACGGGGGGGCACGAAGGGTGGAGGGGGTTTATGATGAATTGCCGTAGACAGAAAGGCATGTAAGAAATTAGTAAGTTATTTCGTCAATTATCGTTTTGAATATTACAGCTGTGCGCTTACGCGGCCATCTCAGTGTCCTCTGTAGCTCCTTCTGTAGGCGCTCCCATCGTTTCCGCCGCAGCCGGAGCTTTCCCGAAGATCTCGGTGATTTGCCTGACACCAGCGGGGGCTTCGGGGGGTGATTTCGGGCCGTCGTTGTCCTCGCCGTCCACGTTCTCCTTGTCCCGCATCGCAGGCGCCGCCGGGCGCATCGCCCAGACGTGGTCGTGCAGAAACTCCAGCCGCGGTTTTCTCAACACGTGGTGCTCAACGTCGCTGTGTTTAATCGTCTTGCGCTTCGCGGCTTTCATCGATCCGAACGCGCCCTCAACCAACGACTCAACGAACAGCTCAGTGGCTCTTGACACTAAACGCACGGCGTCTACCGCGGTGTTTTTTACTTCCTTATCGAGGCGCATGATGCGCTTGACCCTGGCGAGCGGCAACGAAAGATCTACTTCGCCATCGTCTTTTTCGCCCTCAGCGGCTTCGTCAATCTCACCGGACGCAACCTTCGCCTGGTACTCCTTCTCGTTCTCCGCGTTGATCGCGTCGGCTTTGGTTTTGTACTCGTTCTTTTGTTCGTCAGTCATGCTCTTCCACTTCTCACCAACCTTCTTCGCGATATCACCCATGCCTGGTTTGGGATCGCCACCCGCGACGAGCTCCGCCTTCGCGGGCTCCCTCATCTCGCCCGCGAACACCAGGTACGCGGCGATTTTTTTTGGGCCCATTTTGGGGGGTACAATGAGGATACGGGCGTGTGTGCGGACGCGGCGAGTCGTCAAAGATGGTACAGTCTCCGTACAAGTCGCGCAGCCCGGACTGACGATGAGACGGAGATTTAGGCACACTCGTGGTTTGAAAAACTGCAGGTTCTGGTGGAAGCGTGGAACTAGTCAGTCGTGACGAAATTTCTGGGAAGGTGCCGAGCGAGTTGATGCAGGCAGCGGTTATCGGCCGACGGTTGTGTGTCGCGCCGTCACAAGACTACGACGCGAGTGGCGTTTTCGAGGCGACGGGGGTCCTACGGAGAGTGGTGCGATGCGCGGCAAGGAGGCGCGCGGTGACACGACCGACAGTAACAAGGCGTTGACCGTGACCTGGTCAAAGGACGCGGAGGCAGACGTGAAGTTGAAACAAAACGAGGCGACGTCATCCAGCGACAGCTCAACGCGCTGGTACGACGAAACCAAGGCTCAGCTAACCCTGTCCCTGCCCATCATCGCCAGCAACCTCCTAATGGTCTCCATGCAGATGACGGATTTGGGGTTTATCGGACGGATAGGCAAGGAGGAGCTAGCAGCCGCGGCGTTGGGGAACACGGTTTTCTATCTTCTACACTACCCGATGATTGGCGCAATGACCGCGGTTGACACGCTTCTAGCCACCGCACACGGCGCCAAGCTCCCGACCCCGTATGGAGAGTACACACAGGTGGGGATGGTGTTCGTCACGGTGCTGTGCGTGCCGATTGGGATAATAATGTTATTTGTCGAGGGCATCTTACTCGGCATAGACCAGGATGCGCATTTAAGCTATTTAGCAGGTCGCTTTTGCAAACATCTCACCTGGTCACTGTTCCCCTATTACTGGACCCAGGTTCTCACAAAATACCTTCAAGCGCAGCACGTGTTGTCCCCCCCCGTGTATGTGGGCTTGGTGGCCAACGGGGCGAACGTGTTTTTGAACTGGCTGTTTATTTTTGAGTTAGGGATGGGGTTCGACGGGGCGCCGATTGCCACAGGCGCTTGCCGATGGTTTCAGCTCTTCGCGCTCACCGCTTATTTACTGTTCAGCCGCGTTGAGAGGAACAGACCTACCCGACCCAAGAATGGAGGGTTTTTTCTACTCAGTGCACTATGGAGTGGTACTGCTAGTAGTAACACAGGGTCGAAGCTGGGTACAGGGTCTACGCAGGGTGAAGACCTACCAACCCAACCCATTCTCCTCCGACTAAAAGCTCTGTCGCCGAATTTCCTATCGCTCGCCGGGCCTGGTGCCTTTATGATGGCCGTCGAGGCGTGGGCGTTTGAAGTCACCACGTTGTTGGCGGGGTATTTAGGCACCGTGCAACTGGATGCGCATTTAACCATGTTACAGCTCGCGACGTTGGCGTTTCTGAGTCTACCTTTTGCAGTTGCTATTGCATCTACTATCCGAGTGGGTAATTTACTCGGTGCGGGGGATGCGCTTGGTGCGAAGGACGCTAGCCGTATAACTTTTGCAATCTGCTTCGCCTTCACGAGTATCTGCGCGGTAGTTTTCTCATTATTGCGCAATTCCTTGGGGTACGTATTCACAGACGATAAAGAGGTTGTGGAGGCGGTGAGCAAGATCGCACCAATCGCGGCGTTGTTTCAATTAGCGGACGGTGGCCAAGCCGCGGCGGGTGGCGTGTTCCGCGGGATGGGCAGGCAAACAACAGTCGCCGTTCGAAACTTTTTCGGGTTCTGGGTGTTCGGCATGCCCGTCGGCGCGGTGTTGACGTTTGTTTTGAACGTGGGATTAAGTGGGCTTTGGTGGGGCCTAACAGTTGGCTTGACTATGGTTGTGCTAGTGTCCCTAGTGCAGCTCGTGTACGTCAACTGGGAGAGCGAGGTTGAAAACGCCCACGTGCGGATGGCGAAAGAAGAGGAAGTCGCGATGAAGAGAGTCTCCATGGACTGGTCCAGTAACTCCACGAGCCGACGACTCGCGCAGAAGGGGGCGGGAAACAAGGACCAGGTTTGATAGGCGAAATACTAGTATAGATAGATAGACATTTAATAGGTGTAGTATTCTTAATAGTATCAGTAGATTGATGAATCGCGCAAGAATTATTAATCGCGCCGCACACAGAATACTCATACTCATTGCTCTCATTACATAACACTCTCGGTACTCTTTTGACCGATACACCTGTACGTCGACACCCTTTCAAACCGGTCTAATTACTTGCTTTCAATCGCATCGATCGCCTTTGAATCGTGCACTGGTGTCGCCCCCTGTTGCGTCGCGACGAACGCGCCGATTCGGCACGCGCGCTCCAGCGCGAAAGTCGCGGTTTTTCCCGACAACAAGGAATCCAGCAAAGTAGCGAGAAACGAATCACCTGCCCCTACGGTGTCCACCGCGGTTACTTTGAATCCAGGGTGCTGCGCGACTGCGCCTGATGAGCTCACTAGCGCCGCACCATCGCCCCCGCGAGTCACGCACAGGTTGTCGCACTCCAAAACTTCCCTCACCGCGCACGCCATCGGGATAACACTTTGCAGATCTGATGGATCAAGGCTCAAGCCTTCTAGTCCGCACCACTGGTACATCTCAGGAAGCTCGTCGTCGTTCAGTTTTAACAGCCAGCATTCCTTCGCGTGTTCAACACACAACTCAGGGTCGATGAACGGAGGGCGGAGGTTGATGTCGAACACGCGTTTGGACGCCACAGCTGATGCCGCTTTGATGGCGTCGCGAGACGCTTCATCGCGCTGCGCTAATGATCCATAAACTACGACGGCACCAGTCGCTGCTTTTATCAGACCCTCGCTAGGTTCCATTTTGTCCCACGCGCTTGGTTGTACGATGTCGTACGAGGGCATGGCGCCGTCCATGGTAACTACTACGAACCCAGTGGGGGTTCCGTTTGCATCGACCTGGATTTGATCCGTTGATAGCCCTCGCGCATTGAGCCTTCGCAAAACCTCCCTGCCCATCTCATCGTCACCCACTCGTGACACCACGGTTGGGGTCCGTCCGAGCTCGTTCAAGTGACACGCCACGTTCGCTGGCGCGCCTCCAAGGAACAATCCTTTCGGTAAGCTGTCCCACAGCGCTTCGCCGATGACGGTTATTTTCTCATCCGAAGACGCGTTTGCGACGAGGCGAGAGGCGCGGGGATACGCGCGATGGCGTTTGGATGTGTCAAGGGGACGGGCACTTACTCGAGTTCGGGAGACGCGGTTGGTGCGCGGCGGTGTGACGAACGCCGTGGGTGTGGACACGGAACGGGCGTGCACGGCGAACATCGTGGTGCCTCCAACGCGTTAAGCGCGCCTGTGCCTGTGGTGTGCGTCGGGGAAGCACACGATGGTGCTTTTCTTGGACGTCCTGTCAGAGTTCAGCGGGCAGCAGCGCGTTCGCATCCTGATGAAAATCGTGATGCTGACTCAAGCCACGTTTGCCGGTCTAAATGTAAGGCGGATTGACGAGTTAATCACTTTTGCAAACAGGCCGGATTTCACTCAGCCGCCGACAAACCAAAACTTTATATCCGTCTCAATGCGCGATCGCGCTCTCCCTCTATTGTCTGCACCGGTGAATAACCGAGCACAACAATTGAACATCTGCAACCATGGTGAAGGTAAGCTTTTTCTGTTGCAGTTCCGCTGGTCGCGCTACGCGTGTGTACCTCGTGCCAGCGCCGCGCCTTTGTTGCCGGCAATGCGTCTTAGATTTCTTCGCAACGCGACACGACCCTAGCTCGCCGAACGTCATGACTAACCCGGCCCTCCCCTCCCCCCCCCAGTTTTCAATCGACGAGCTCCGTCGTCAAATGGACAAGAAGCATAACATCCGTAACATGTCCGTCATCGCGCACGTCGACCACGTAAGTATTGGAACCCACCCGTGTCCGCGCACGCCGAGGCTCGATTCTACCGGCATCGGATCGCGTCTCGGAACCGCCGTTTTGGTGAAGGGTTTTTGGTGGGGGTGAACGCGTGTGAGCACGTCCGCGTGAACGCGCGGACGCGTGAAACGCGGTAGCGACGCATCGTTCGGGTTCAACTGTGAATCCTCAGGGAATCGAGGTTCAACTCTAAACCCGAATACCCACCACGCGCGCGCACACCCCCTCCTCGATTCCCCCTCGACGGTTCGACGAGATCGAGTTTTGGCTTCGTTCCACAGTCTGGAATTAGTGTCAAATGTTTTTTCCGTGGTTCCGTCGTCGCGCCGAGCCGGTGAGGCAGCCGGCATCTGCACACACTACTCCATGAATTCCAAACGCTGACCCCCTCCTCTCTACTCCCTCATTCTCTTAAAACCACAGGGTAAGTCCACGCTTACCGACTCTTTGGTCGCCGCCGCGGGCATCATTGCGCAGGAAAACGCGGGTGACGCTCGTTTGACCGACACGCGTCAAGATGAGCAAGACCGCTGCATCACCATCAAGTCCACCGGTATTTCCCTTTTCTACCAGATGGATGACGAGTCCCTCGCGCGTCTGCCCGACAAGGTCCCCCGTGAAGGCCAGGACTACCTGATCAACCTGATCGACTCCCCCGGCCACGTCGATTTCTCCTCCGAAGTCACCGCCGCGCTCCGTATTACCGATGGTGCCCTCGTCGTCGTCGATTGCGTTGAAGGTGTCTGCGTGCAAACCGAAACCGTGCTCCGCCAAGCGCTCGGTGAGCGCATTCGCCCCGTGATGACCGTGAACAAGCTCGATCGCTGCTTCCTCGAGCTCATGCTTGACGGCGAAGAGGCGTACCAAAACTTCTGCCGCGTCATCGAAAATGCCAACGTCCTGATGGCCACCTACACCGACGAGGCGCTCGGCGATTGCCAAGTGCTCCCCGAAAAGGGCACTGTGTGCTTCTCCGCGGGTCTTCACAACTGGGCGTTCACCCTCACCGTGTTCGCCAAGATGTACGCCAGCAAGTTCGGCGTTGAGTTCGAGAAGATGATGGAAAAGCTGTGGGGCGACAACTTCTTTGATCCCAAGACGAAGAAGTGGACCAAGAAGCACACCGGCGAGAAGACCTGCATGCGCGCGTTCGTGCAGTTCTGCTACGAGCCTATTCGCCGCGTGATCGACGCCGCGATGAACGACAACAAGGACAAGCTGTGGCCCATGCTCGAGAAGCTCAAGGTCAAGGAGAAGCTCAAGCCCGCTGATCTCGACCTCCTGGGCAAGCCCCTGATGAAGCGCATCATGCAAACCTGGCTCCCCGCAGACGTCGCGCTTCTTGAGATGATCATCTACCACCTCCCCTCCCCCGCGACCGCGCAGAGGTACCGCGCGGACACGCTTTACGAGGGCCCTCTGGATGACAAGTACGCCGAGTCTATTCGCAACTGCGACTCGTCCGGGCCCCTGATGCTGTACGTCTCCAAGATGATCCCCACGGCGGACAAAGGGCGTTTCCTCGCCTTCGGCCGCGTGTTCTCCGGCACTGTGAAAACGGGCATGAAGGTTCGCATTTTAGGCCCCAACTACGTCCCTGGCGAGAAGAAGGACTTGTACATCAAGTCCATTCAAAGGACTGTGATCTGCATGGGCAGAAGGCAGGACGCCGTGGAGGATGTCCCCTCTGGTAACACCGTTGCGATGGTTGGCCTCGATCAGTTCATCTCCAAGAACGCGACGCTCACGGGCGAGAACGAACTTGAAGCGCACCCCCTGAAGGCGATGAAGTTCTCCGTGTCACCGGTAGTCCGCGTCGCCGTGGAGTGCAAGAACTCGCAGGACCTCCCAAAGCTCGTTGAGGGTTTAAAAAGACTTTCCAAGTCCGACCCCATGGTGCTGTGCCAGATCGAAGAGACTGGCGAGCACATTGTGGCCGGCGCCGGTGAGCTTCACCTGGAAATCTGCCTCAAGGATCTGCAAGAAGATTTCATGGGCGGCGCGGAGATTCGCATCTCCGACCCGGTTGTTTCCTTCCGCGAGACGGTAAGCGGCACCTCCACCAACATCACCATGTCCAAATCGCCCAACAAGCACAACCGCCTGTACTTCTCCGCGACGTACATGGAGGAGGGCCTCGCCGAAGCCATCGACGCCGGCGACGTCACGCCGCGTGACGAGCCCAAAGCGCGCGGCCGCTTCTTGGCCGAGAAGTTCGGCTGGGACAAGGACCTGTCGAAGAAGATCTGGTGCTTCGGCCCCGACACCACGGGACCCAACCTCATCGTGGACATGTGCAAGGGTGTGCAGTACCTGAACGAAATCAAGGATTCCTGCGTCGCCGCGTTCCAGTGGGCCACCAAGGAAGGTCCCCTTTGCGAAGAAAACATGCGCGGGTGCAAGTTTGAGGTGCATGACGTGGTGCTCCACACCGACGCGATTCACAGAGGCGGCGGGCAGATCATCCCCACGTGTCGCAGGGTGCTTTATGCGTCTATGATGAAAGCCGAGCCCCGTCTGCTTGAACCGGTGTACCTCGTCGAGATCCAGGCGCCCGAAGGCGCGCTCGGCGGCATCTACTCCACCATCACGCAGAAGCGCGGGATGGTCATCGAAGAGATGCAACGCCCTGGCACACCCATCTACAACATCAAGGCGTACCTGCCCGTCATGGAGTCCTTCGGCTTCACCGGCACGTTGCGCGCCGCCACCTCCGGGCAAGCCTTCCCCCAGTGTGTGTTCGACCACTGGGACATGCTCGGCTCGGATCCCTTCGAAGCTACGTCGCAAGCCGGCAAGCTCGTGCTCGAAATTCGTAAGCGCAAGGGCGTGCGCGAGTTCATCCCTCCTCTCAGCGAGTATGAGGACAAGCTCTAAGCGATGAGCTCTGATTCTGCGTATTCGGTGTGTTAACCGATCGCAGAGGGAAGTGGTGATTGAGTGACATCACTTCAATATGAATTTCAACGTGAGAATTACGTACGAGTGTTTTGATATCACACGAGACTACTTTCAAAAATTATTACGATCAATTCGCGAGTGCACTTTTTCATTCGCTACCCTGTCTACAGCTCTCCCCCATAGTGCCCCCCCGCGAAATAGTTCGGAAGCCACTTCCCCAGGCTCCCCCCATCCACGTACCATCCATGTAACATGGTGACATCGGCTTCGCACCCATGGTGGTCCCGCCACGCTAAAAGAACTAATGCTGCTCGATAATGAACATAAGCCCCCATCACCACCAACACGTGAAAAATGTTGTGGCTCGACGCCCAAATGTCGAACCGCCCTGGTTTCCACTTTTCAGGAACAGCCATCGCATATATGTACGCGCCGGATAGGTAACACGCACCCATCAGAAGCTCCATCCACAGCATGACTTGGATTGGGGTGGGCTTCTTGTGCCACGTAAACCAGGTTTGGTGCAGAATAGGGACGGCGCCGCATCCTCCGAGTGATGAGAAAAGCAACGCCCTAAAAGGACTATACCTAGCATCCTGAAACTGCTCCGCCAGGGTAACAATCAACGTCATTAGCCCGAATATGCTCATCACGGTAAGGTATAAATGTCGAACAAGAGGCACGCAGTAGAACGAGTAGTACACGACTGGGAAGAAGGATGCGACGATCAGCACCGCGATTCCGACGTAGTCGATTCTCCACACGATCGTGCTCACTCGTGCCCCAACACACGCCAACGTGTGACACACCGCGGAGAAGGACAAACACACGATCGCGCCGGCTAAAAACACGTACATGGGCCACCGCGGCGCGTGCGGACCAGGGAGCTCTAAATTGTCCAAGTGCCACCCCTCATCGCTCGCGCCGACGATCGATTCCTCAAGCATTTGGTGCAACGCGCCGGCGTGTGTTTCTAGCTGGTGGGCGAAGGACTTTCCAAGACTAATTGCTTCAGACGACAAATCAGACGATGCCGCGTGTTGCACGAGCGCTCTGGCTTCTTTCAGCCGTTTCATCAACGCAGGGCGTAACGCTCCAACGTCAACGTTTCCGTGTAGCCTCTCCTCGATCGCGTGCGCTACTTGCACCATCGTCTGCGCCGCTGCGTGCAGCGCTTCGTTGTTCTTCACCGACCGGGCGACCCCCACCAGCGCCTTTCCACTCAACTTCACTGTGTGTCGAAACTGCACGGTTTTCGCCACCAGCGCTGCTTTCGTGTGATTCGTCCCCACGGTCCACGTACCTGGTAACGCAGCGAGGTGCGTCCGGCCCCACCCACTCGCCATCGTCGCCGTGATTATCACGAAAATCAACAAACCCAAAATGTGCGTCCATATGTTCGCCGTTTCGTTGTGCACCATGAGCACCGATTTGAACGCATCTTTAAACGTGAAGTTCGTACGGTACCCGGTGTGGATGTACTGGTTGTGCACGCTCCACTCGGGGGCGTCCCGGTACGTGCACAAACGGCACATCCACCAGTGGGGAGTTGGGGAAGGTTCGGGGGATGTATCGGGTCCGGTACCGGCGCCATCTCCGGTTTTGCGCCTCGGCACGCGGTCCTGGGGGAGCACGAACGGACCGGGGGGAGGCCGGCGCCGGCGAGGCTCGGACGGCATCGCGGGACGTGCGAGACGTGTAACACGCCGCCTTGTCCACGTGTTGTGTGCCCTGTGCCCAGTGAAGTGCGTTGACCCGAGGGTTAGGTCAAATATTCTTCAACCGCTCCAATAAAACCGTTAGAACTTGGAAACGTTTTCAGGACCTCACACCGCGATGCGCGCTCGTTCGCGCGACGTCGCGGACGTCGCATCGTTGGTTGAGCGGTTCAAAGAGCGCGGTGCGGATGAGTCGCGACGAAGAGAGGCGTTTGACAAAGACTGGGACGATCGGTTGGTCGCGTTCCGCAAACGTTGCGACGCGGTCGAGCAAAAGTTGAGGGACCGGCATGAGTCATCCCTCGAGAAGACCCGCGTGACGCTAGAACTCAGACTATCCCAAAAACCCAAGCGGTTCACCCCCCAGCTCGAGACGCTCTTAAATAAACGCAAAGAACTGTTGCGGCAAAATCGGTTTTCAGAAGTGCTGGATGCGTTGAGAGCAGCGGAGGAAAGAGAGGGGGTTGAGATGGAGGAGCATTTGAAACGAACTCGAAAGGAAAACATCGCTTACCTCGATGAGTTGTTCCAAACACAAAGGGATGAGCTCGCGGTGTTTGCCCGCGAGCGCGAAGCCGAGGAGTCACGGCTCGCGTCCGCGCGCGCGGATGCGATGCGCAGAGCCGTGAAGAACGGGTTCAAGGCGTACCAAGGGGTTGCTGTGGAACCTGAAATTCATCAATCACTCTCTGAAGATCTCGAAGGCGAAAAGGAAAACGAAAGGGACAACCGGAACCGAAGGCGTTTCATGGGTAAGCCGAGCCAGCGAAACGGTTTGAAGCTCGAAGGTCATCAGGGTGAATCACAAAGTCGTGATGTATCACCGTTACACACAACTCCAACCAAAGGTCGAACCGAAATCTCTATGAGCAAACAGTCCGACGCGGTTCCCTCCACTCCGTCTTCGCCGGCCACGCTTTTGCAGTTTTACGAAAACAGGGGAGGCAAGGCGGACGTGATGCGGCTGGGGACGGCGATTTCTAATTTGGGGATGGATTCCATTTTGGGGACGACCTCTAGGCCAGGAACGGCATTACGCCCGGAAATGCACGCGCCACCGGCACGATTAGCTATTCATGCTGCGGCTCTGTACGACGCACACGACGCGTCTGGATTTGTGCCTCCGGGCAGCCCCATCGCATTAAATTCCCACCCCTACTCCGGTGTGTACAGTTTCGACCGCCAAACCGACGATGCCATGAATAACTTCATGATGAGCGATGCGCAACGCAACGCGTTAGCGGAACTGCACGCGCGCAGAGACGCGAGCCTGAGGCTGTGGGAGCAAGAAGAACGCGCGGTGTTGGCGAGCTCGGGTTTGATGTCAGACGCACCAGGTCAAATGCCAGGTCAAATGCACCAGCGCGGCTACGGCGCACATGTGCCGAGTCATTCCCAAAGCACGTCACGTCCTGTGTCTTCCATGAGTGCTCATTTCGGTGTCCCAAACATTCAAAACGCCCTCACCGTTTCACTAACGCAGTTGCACCGCCAAACCGCGAGTAGCGGAGTGGTTACCTTCGCGAAAGAACCGAGCAATGGAAACGGTCTGGACAATAGCAACAACGCAGTGCGACTTACGCGTCCGCCTTTCTTGCGAAACAGAGCCAATGACAACCGCTCGCCCTCCTTCGGCCCGCCCGTCGCAGAGGCTAGAGCCGCGGCTGACGATTTACACGCCGCGGCGATTTCAATGACCCAGCCTTCACTGAAACGAGCGGACCAATCAGAGTCCGCGGCGGTGAGACGAAAAAGAGAAGAAGCTGCTGCTTTTGCGGAAGAGGCCGCGGAACGACGACGCACTCTTCGAGGCGACGATAGCAATACCATGGTATACAACGGCCACCTTTCCGATGACGACAGCTCCATCGCATCGGATGAGCTGGATGACTTATGTCTCGCGAGCCCACGTGCTAGTAATACTTCCGGGAGTATCAACATCAACCTTGGGAGCGTGTCGGGAACGTTTGTCGAAGAGCCGCTACTCGCGCCGCGAGGAACCGGAGTCGTTGTTGGTCACACCGGGCGGTCGACGGTGATGCGCGACGGTTTGAAACTAAGCAATGCGGGCAATTCGATGGACTTGCCCAATCACAGCGGTCAAATCACGCACCGGTTCGGAAGCGGCTCAAGAGGCGTCGCTCCAAAACAAGTTGCCGATTCCCAGAACGATTCAATCCGAGACTTTCCTCTCGGGTCAGTCGCAAGAGGCGCGAATATATTGAAACGCATGCCCGGTCCTGACGATTGTTACCGGAACCGTAGAATGGGCGAAGGCGTTGATGCAGGCGTAGGTGAGCTGGGCTTTCCGAACAGAGACGAGGACTTGAGGGATGCGCCTGTGGTGCTGAAAAAAGAAACTACTGAAGCTATCGACGCAAAGAAAACTGACGATAGACGAATCGTTGACGATGACGGTTCGCAACCTCTCCGCGACGCGCCCCAAACTCAACGCACAGGTTTACGCGGGTTACGATCGAGTACTGTACCTCCTCTGAATACTCAGTCTTCAGAAAAAGCCGCCGCTGCTCAAAACGCCGCCGTCGCCGCCGCGCGCCTCGCGGCGTTCAAATACGGCCAAGTAATAGCGCCCACCACGAGCGTTCACGGCGAACCCATAGGAGGCATGAGGAGACTAAATGCCCATATACGTGAAGGATCAACTATGGATGTAACATCAAATGTAACACCCGGTGTAACCCCTACCAGTAACACCTACGTCCGCCACCGCGCCCCCCCGGTGGGCCACCACGTGGATTCCGCGACCGGGTTGAAGATGAGCGACGTGGAAATCACGAAGGCCGTGGAACGCGACGGCTTGAGCAAGGGTGAGGTTATCATCGAACCTGAGAAACTGTCACCGAGCGAAAAGAGAAGAGCACACAGGTTGGGAATATATGGCGGTATACATGACGGTTCACCAGTATATGGCGGTATGTCAACCACTGCGCTTCAAATGCGCAGGTCTGATGCCGATATAACGCACGCCCCCCCAACCCCCGAGGAGCTAAAGCTACTCTTCAAGCACGTGCGCAAAGGCGAGTACGACGGGGTCAAAGTGTTGTTCAAGAAACGAAACGTCGACATCAACGTCCGGGATGGATTTGGAAACACTCTTTTGATAGTGGCGTGTCAGAACGGCGCTGGTCGTGTGGCGAAGCTGTGCCTAAAAAAGGGCGCGGACGTCAACTGCGTGAATGGAAAAAAGTGTAGCGCGTTGCACTTCGCCTTGAGCTTTGGATTCGAGAAGTTAGCGGACTGGTTGGTCGAACACGGCGCGGATAAACGCGCGGTGAACGATAACGGGAAGACACCGTATGAAGGGCTTTAGATGGGTTGCTTTAGAAGTACAAGAAATGCATAAAAACACATCTAATATCAATCTAATTAGTCATATTCTTCCTCTAGCAGGGCGTCGCACAGCCTGCTTGCTAGCGCCGCGCCTGACGCGTACCACATCGCGCCCCACACCGCCCCGGGTCCGTGCACCGCTGCGACCAACGCCGCGGCGACGTCCTCGCCCAGCTCGGGACGCGCCTCCGCGACTACCGTGGCGCACCGGAACAAATCGCGAGTATAGAAGGATTCAGATGAGTCCTTCTTTTTGTTAGACAAACTCTTCCCAACCCCGGTCTCCAGCTCGAACCCGGCTCGTATCACTCGTCGCAGCGCCCACTTCAAGCTCCGGTCGCCCCCGTCCGCCAGCGCCTCGACGACGTCCGCGCGTAGGGTTTGTGCGCAGCGTCTTGGAGGCACTCTGCTTTCACACGGAAGCATCGCTGGTACATCCGCGCCCGCCAGCGTAACGCTCTCCACTGCTAATGCGAAAGACACTTCCGCGCACAAGCTCAAAGCCAAAGCAGATCGAAACTCGCCGCGCGTGTCGGAATCTTTTCCGTCCAGCGCATTCGCGACCGCTACGCCTGCGGGGTGCGGCGGCAAGGGAACCAGCACGAGCTTCAAATCACACTTCGTGGGTAAATGACTCCATCGTTGTTTCCATGAAGTGGTTTTTGACTCTGAACCGTCACTTACTTTCGTGAAAAGAGATTCCCTTATCGCGTCGCGTAACGTCTGCGCCGCGGTTTCGCCGTCGTCCCACGCCAGGCAAATTAAATCAAGGTCACTGACACCGGCTTTCGCGTCACCCCGCGCCGCGCTTCCCCTTAGATACACACCTATCGTTCGACCGCCGCCGATTTGTGTCAAAGGGTCACCGGTCGTGGAAGGTGAATCGTCGTTACCCTCCAGCGCGCTCGTCGCGATGCGCGCGGCGTCCATCGCGCATAAATGCCACTGTTCTCTCCACTGCTCTACACCACCTCTTCCGCCCAAATTCTTGACGAGTATTTTATTATTCGCATTCGACGCAACATCACTCAAAGCAACCCTTCCGTGTTCGTCCAAAGCAAACGCAAACTCGCTCATGGCGCGAACCACGTTCACGCGTTCCAGTTGGTAAATATCGCGACTGCCAACTGAAACCCCGCCTTTGCGTTTTTGCCACCGAACGAAGCGAGCAACGGCGGCGGTGTCGTGAGGATCGTCGGCAGAGGAGGAAAACATTTCAGAAACGAATCGTTCCTGTGTGGGCAAACAGTCAGGTACTTTGTACCGCCTGGTCACAGATGAGCTTACTCGCGGCCCTATGCTCTCTGTGTAGTGCGCCCACCGCGGCGGGAACACTAAAACGTCTCCAGGGCCGAGCACGGCTTCCCACGCCCCAGGAGGTTTACTGGAAGTAGATACTTCAGTAGAGGCATCATCTTCTCCTTCTCCTCTGCTGTCCCTCCCGTGCGCCTCCGCCGCCCTGACGTCCACCCCAAGGTCGCTTCCTGCCCACCTGGGATACGCACAAACCGCCGCACCTTCAAAATCCGAATCCGCATCTAACCTAACCCCGCTCCGCCTTCGGAGCGGGTGCCAGTCCGGGTATAGGTACGCGCGTTGTAACGCGCTCGGGGGGTAGAGCAACATCCTTTTTAATCCGTTCACTTGCGCTAACACCGAAACACTACTATCGTAGTGTAACGATGAAGTACTGCCGGCCTGTGACAGCCATATTCGCGGCGCTTGCGTTTCAACCCACTCCGCCCGCTGGAACGATCGCCAAGGCTCGGATGAATTGTTTGTCCCGAGACCTGCGTCTTCCGCCAGCGTTCCCGATAATTCAGCTTGCATGTAAACCGAGTCTTCCGATTGTTTCCCCGTCATCCTCTTCGCTACTTCGTTTATCGTCAGCTCTTTGACAACGGAAGGTGACTTGAACGCCCCATTCTTCACCGCAGGGTGATTCACCTCTACGTACTGGAACTCGTTCGATGCGAGATTCAAGGAATCAGAGTTTTTCTTGCTTTGCACGCGCGTTTCACCTGCAAAGTCTTTATGATTTTTCACCAAGTTACCGAGCGTCCATCGCCGGTCGCTGTCACTGACGCACGGCCATGTATCCGCCGCGCCTCGAAGAATAACAGGCTCCCGTAGCTGGCACGTTGTCCCATTCAATGTGTGTATCAACGAGTTTAATTGCTCATCACTTCCCGTCGCCTCCTGCCAGTTCAACTCGGGAACCGAACCCACCACGTCGACTAACCGCGACAAGCGAGGTGGACTTTTTTTTGGCACCTGCGCATCCAGGTCCTTGGAGGTCAAGTCTTTCACGCTCAGCGATAGTTTTTTAACCGTCTTCGTCGCCGCATCGAGGCGCGCGAACAACACAGAGTCGGTGATGGAGGAGGTATCATGTGAGGTGTCATCTAGTTCTTCAGTGCGGTCGAAGTCGTCACCGTAAAGGTGGCCGTCGTCCAGTGTGCCGACCATTCCAACATTTCGTGCTGTTTGATTTCCAAGAATTCGTCGCCGTGGCGGTTGTGACACGTCTGCACTCCTTCGTGACTGATTGCTCGTTCTACCGCGACTCCAACCCGTGCGCATCTCCGTGCGTGTCACGCCGGGACGCATCGCCGCCAGGTCCGCAAGAACCATCCCGTCAGCGCGCCACCGAGAGTGTGGACGACGAAGGCGGGAAGTTGGCATACCTTTTCGAAGAGTGCCAAGTTTCCAAGAAAACCAAAAAATCCAAATGGATTTTCCTGACTGTTTGCTCACTCGTTCGTTGACCCTGCTGACGGTGATTCTGACAAAAGGCGACAGCGTGGCGGTGCCTTTTTCAAACCGCGTTTCAAAGGATCTCCAAGGAGTGACCGGAGACGGCTTTTGCGAGCCGCGTTCTCGACCCGTTTTCAACTCATTTTTTTCATCTCCAAGAAAAACAGAGGAGACGTTCTCGTGTTTGGCGTGTGCCATACGCGATCGCGCGCGTGCGTGCGCCGGGGGTGCGTCGGGGCGATGGCCACCGCGGACACGCATCGGTCCGGTGGGGGTGTTGGCGAGCGACGTACGCAAACTGACGTACAGGTCCAGTGGACGCGTCTTGAGGTTGCGCAACGAGCCGCGTGTGGCGCTTCGCTTTTCGTCGTCGATGGCGAAGTGATCGACTTCGGGTCGTTCGCGCACCCGGGGGGGCACGCGATTCTCGCGAAGCACAAAGGGCAGGACGTGACTGATTTATTCAAAGGCACGCGAGCGGGGGAGGGGAGGCGGTACGCGCACAGCGAAGGCGCGGTGCGGATGCTGGGGAGGCTGAAAGTGGGCACGGTGATCGGTGATGAGCGAGGCACTCATCGAGATGACTTGAAAAGAGAGAAACAAACGGGACTGTGCGAGCGCGTGTTCAGTGACGATAACGCAGCTGAGGAAGACGTCCCGTCGTCCGTCGGGTCGGACGACGACGAACACATTGAAAAACATATTGGTCAGGCTAATAGCCCATACAACCCGCACTCCGTCGACATCACCAAGCCGCTTTTGCGCCAAGTCAGTTTGCTCGGGAAAGCGGGGACGTACGAGCGGTGGGTGTTTACTCCCGATACGTCGTTGGCAAACGGACAGTCGCTGAAGTTCTTTGAAAATCCAATCCTGGAAGGTCTTTCGCAATCACCGTGGTATTTTGTGCCCGTAGTGTGGCTGCCTGTGGCGTGTTATGCTTTGGTAAGCGGGTGGATGAAAGTGTTAGGTAATGGATTGGATCACTTTTGGCAATCGATTTCGGCAAACGTTACAATTGCGTTTATATCCTTCACCTTCGGCTGGCACTTGTGGCACCTGATGGAGTACTCCTTCCATCGGTTCGTGTTCCATAGCATCCCAAGCGGCGCGCTAGGAGCAAAACTTCACTTCGCAATCCACGGGTGTCACCACAAAGCGCCGATGGACAAAACGCGGTTAACGTTCCCGCCAACAGCCGCGGCGCCGGTTATTTATTTTTTCAGAAAGGTTTTCTTTCTCGTAGTGCCCTGGGTAATGGCGAAAAGTGGAAGGGTAATTACCCATACGAGGGATATGAACCGTTACGCGCATCTCGTCTCGAGTCATGTATTCGTAGGGTGCCTGTTAGCGTACGTGACGTATGATTTAACGCACTACGCCTTTCACGTGTGCGACGGGGACGTGCTACGGAAATATTTTGGCAACAATTTCCAAATATTAAAATCAAAGCATATGAAGCACCACTACGATGACCATTCCATTTCGTTCGGTATATCGAACGATCTATGGGACACGAAGTTGGGTACGGTAAAAAGAGATAAGAAGACGAAGTAGTATGAATGACTAAAAGTAGTATGTAGCCGATTCTTTAAGTGATAATAAGCTATTACAGATAGTCCTATCTCATTGTTTATTCTTCAATCAAAACAGCCGGTGGTTCTTCCGCTTTCAAAAGACTCGCTTCGTACGCCGCGACTTGTTCCGCTAATTTCTTCTCTTCCTCTCTATCTTTAATCAGCCTCTGCTCCATCTTCTGCTTGCTCACCTCCATGGCCTTTTTTAAATCGTCTTCAGGCAACCCAGCGCAGTCCCCTATTCCCATCTGCGACTGGCGCAAACAGTTTTTGTTCGCCAGCTCGGCTTGTCGTAAATCCTTGTTCTCTTCAGTCTGTTTAAGAAGGTTCTGGATGTAGGGGGAGGTGGACGCGTCTGGGGTGGCAGGTGGGGTGACCGCGTTGGCGTGAGGTGCAACGGTTACGCTCAAACCAAGACCCACAACACCGGTCAGGAATCCGAAAACAACGTCGCGTCTGTTGTTCCTGGGACGAGATTGGAATTCACGTGAGTCTGATCCCACTTTATCCGTACCCTTCGTGCCCGCGGATGCGCAGACGCGAACGACGGGTTTCAATTGCCGCGCACGAGACCCATGGCGAACTCGCGCGCCTGCACAGAGTGGAGCTGGTGCTACGAGGCTGGGCATGTCGTATGTGACGAAGAAGTGTGAAGAGCTCATCAAGTGTGTGCAGGACGTTCGATTGAATAAATAAACAGCACTGTTCGACGAATATGTTTTACTGCAGTACAAGTCCTCTCAGTCCTCACCGCGCGGCGGTTTGCGCAAGGTGAGGCCTGGGAACACGCGTTTGAGGTATGGGCAAGAGCAAGGCAGGCTCGGGCAGCGATGGGGACGTGACTAATGGAAGTATTCCACGCATAACATTGGAGCAGTTTGCAGATGCGCTGGTCCAAGGTTTCGGTAGCGGCGGTTCGGGGAAGGGACAGAAGGAGCGAGCAGCGAAGGACACCAATGACAACAACCGAACCGGTGATGCCAGCACGAGTAACAGCACCGTGACCGTGGCACAGTGGACAGATAACTCTCAAGTTTTCCTGCTTCATTTCCAGTCCGCCTGGCGACAAAGGGACGCGATGGGCAGAGCTAGCATTTTCCTCGAAGATTTGGATTTGCACGGCTGCGTTCCGGAATTTATACCATCCGGCCAGCGCGGCGGCGTCGCCAACTACAGCGGGCACAACATGCGCGTTGACGATTTGTGTACATTTTTGAATCTTTTACAAGTCGAGAAACCGGGGGGAAAGGGGGTGAACGAGAGCGAAAAGGGAATGGTCGACGCGCTCGTGAGGGCGAACGTCATGCGGGTCGATAAAACGAGTGGGGAATATTTCGTCGTCGGAGACGGGAAGAAAAATAGCTCTATGGGTAGTTACTCTGAGGAATACTCAGAGTACTCATATCAAGCCCCTAATATCTCCGGGTCTGCCATCGCCGCGGTCGCGGGTTCGAGTGACAAAACGGAAGTCAAAGCCGCGGTGCTTCACGAAGCGATGCACATGGTTTTTTACTGCGATTCATTATTTTCGCAAAAGTGTTACGAGTTTTGGGAGGAGGATGTGAGCGACGCGGAAAAGCTGGTTTGGATTACCTTCCTGAAAGACCTTCGGTACAACGTTTTGGACAAAGAGTTAGTGGTGAACGAGTTCCAGGCGTACATGTGTACGGAGCGGCAGATGTTCGGGGGAGGGTTCAGGGATGGAGGTGGAGGTGGAGGAGGTAAGAGCCAGAAAAAGGGAAAGAGCAAATCCAATGATGATTCTAGCGACGATGCGTTGTCATCGCTTCAGAAGCGGTTCGCGTTGAAAGCCAAGGAGTGGGTCCCCTACCCGCCATCGGTCGGGGACTCGTGTAAGGTGGTGTGGCAGTGAGCAGTTAGTTGGCGATGGATTGAGGGTAGTTTTAGTAGCTGTAGCCGTAGCGAGGACAATAGGAGTGTGTTTTATGGAGACCAAGAGAAATGACAAATGACGAAAATCGAAAAAAATTGCTCGCTCCGATTTCACGTTTCTTGAGTTATTCTCGAGTCACGGCGCCTTATAGCATGATTCGAGCGAATTAGACCGTCGAAGACCGTTTAAAATATTATAGTCGATCTCCAAATTTCCATGGCTCTCGTTTCACTGGTGCCATCGGATTCCCTTTCCCTCCAATTTCTTGCCGACGTGGACGGAAAAGCGAGGGAGGTTACCGGAGGTCGCCATTGCGAACGCGCGTTGGGACGAGAAACACGCGCGAAGATTGGCGTTTGGCGATTGCGAACGTCAAAAGTGTTGAGTTATACGAAGGAGCTCAGGGTTTATCTACAGGCGCGCATCGAGAGTACACGAAGTTCATCGCTTGCGTCGACCGTAATCCCAACACGCAAAGCCCTGGAACGGAACGGACAAAGATTTTAGGATGAGTGCCGCGATGGCTGCGGCGCAGAAGACTGTGGATCTACACCGCGTGACCACGGAGGAGCGTCTATTTCACTCAGAATACAACGTCCCACCCAGGCACGCGGCGGCGCGGAATGAAGTGCGTTGGGCGTTGCGGGGTTATCTCCCCCCAAAGCATCTCCGAATAGACGGGTACAACTATGGCATCCCCGAGGAGACGGAATTTTCACTTGCGGAGTACGACCCTTGTATCGTGAAGAGAGAGAGCACGAGCGCGCTGATGGCGGGGTGTTTCGTGCACGACGAGGCGTCGATGGAGGACGGTGGGGAGGAAGGCGTCTCAACGGTCACGATAGGTACGATCGAGAGGTTATTGCTCCGGGACGACCCACCCCCATCCTATTTTCTTCCTTTTTCCTTGTTCTATCCAATCGATGACGCGGCTCGGCTTTTGTTCAAAAGCTGCGCGATTTGCTGACGAGGCGTTTGTGATTTTGGAGTCGAACTCTCATGCTTCTCGCTAACCCTTCCCCTCCCTACTTCCTTAGATGACTCTCACCAACGGACCACGAAGGGCACGATGAGCAGCCGCCCTAGTTGGGGGCAGCAGCAGTACGAGCAAATAAGCTCCGCGGTCGCGAGCTAGCGAACGGAGCGAGGGTGGTTGAGACATTCTCATTTTCTCCAAAACGAGAATCGAATTTCCATCCAATAATTTTCTATTTTTTCGGCGAACGGCAACATAATAATAGACGCAGGTCTTCCAATAACGTGTTGTTCGCCATATTCTTTCCACGCGTCAAGCTGAATTATATTAGCAGTTTAGGCAGCGTGTGTAGTATATCTAGGGATGCGTAAGTATATTAATACGTATCGTCTCAAGTTAACAAGTCGGCGCATAATCTACTATAAAAAAATCACACTCAATCTTAATCTTATCTACATTTCCTCGACGTCCGCCTCCGCCCCCCCTACCACGACGGCGACCCTTCCTGTTTGTAAGTTGCTTTGCGTTTGGGTAAGGGTTTGGTGTTCTGTTACGGTAAGTGTAGCCGTTTTTTTAGCCGTTTTTTTTTTCTCCGTATTGGTATTTACCCCAGCGTCCATCTCGTCGTTTTCAAAAAACTCGTCCCGCAAACTCCTCCTGGTCCAAATCGCGGATAACAATATTCGCCATCTTTTATCAGCCTTTCGCTTTTCTTTTTCCTTCTCTGACTGTATACGCATACGTTCTTCCGTTGTCCATGCGGTTCGCAATATCTTTTCGTTCTCTGCTAGTAATACTACGCCGTCGAACTTGGGGGTCGTCACGCCGCCCCTGCGAAACTCGAACCCCACAAGCGCGGGGGCGTAGTCGAATTGATTTTCTTTTTTAGAACTCACACTTGCGTCCCGCAACTTCCGCGCCACCTTCGAAATGTACGGCAGACTCACGTGTACGCACCCAGGCGGCGGGACCGCTTTTGCACCAATTAAATCCACATTCCCTCGTTCGTTTTTCGGAACCTGCCCTATGCGTAAATAGTCAGAAACGTTCCACGTGGTGGTTTGCCAAACGCCGTACAAAGCGATGTCACCTTTCGGTTCGTCCAACTTGTCAACGTTCTTTTCCTCAGACTTGTTACTCACAGCTTTCTTCCCACCTCCCCGGGCAACTTCCTCCACTGAACGTGGCCCCTTTCGTCGCGGCGCGGACTTGGGAGCGGACGGGTTTTGCATCCGCACCAGCTCGTCGTTCTTCGCTTTCTCTTTGTCCACGCGTTCAATCTCCACTCGTTTCTTCTCAAACGCGATTTTCTGGCGGCTGCCTTTGCTGTGCACGAACGCGATTGGTTTACCCAGCTCACCAGTTAAAACTTCCCTTTGTTCTTCCGTTTTCCACCGCTCCACACTTCGCAACGTGCTCACGCAATCCTTGGAAAACACGCACTCGCCGTGGATGAACCCCAGCATCTTCCCTTGCCGCGGGTAAATTATTTCGTTTTGCTTCAAGTTTGATTCGATAACGTAAAGGGGGTGGTTTTTTATCTCCGTCAACGTTTGAGGTAATCGTTCCCTTTTCGCGAGTTTCTCCATCTCTTTCGTATCGTGGGCGTCTGCGGAACATATGTGTCGTGTCATCTGTTGTGCTCTGATGTCTTTCACTCCAAAAAACGGATCCTTCTCAGACTGTTTGTCCACACGTTTTCCAATCTCACAAATTTTCTCGACCCATAAATTATCACACCGCTTCTCCGCGCGCTTGGAAAACGCCGCGGTGTATTTACGGGTCACGTCAGTGAAGGACAAAGGAGTGCTACACGGGCTGTCACTGTTAGGAATACTCGTAACACCCCTGAAAGCCAACACGTACGGCGCCAACACACTATCTGATTTATCGATAATCTCGGGAATGTCGTCCACGCTCGCGCCGCCGGCTTGAAAACTCCACCGTTTTTGCGACTTCGGACACCCAGCGCAGTGCGGCACAACAGGAACCCAACGAGTTTCGTATCCGCCCGTATTGATATCCTCACACTTCGTAAGGACATCACACCAGTGCGTTACGGGTTCGGTGGATACATCGGATAGGGTGCTGGTGAGGTACGGGTATTTAGTCGGAGGGTCGTCTTTTGATTTTTTTGTTTTCTTCTTCGCATCGTCGTCGAAGCGGACGACGCCGGTTTTTTCCAAAACAGAAACGCCGGCTTTGAATTGAACTGGGTCAAATCCGGTGACTAACCTCGCGACATATCCCAGACCACGCGTGGCAGCGACGAACAAAGCGCAGGTGTCTTCCTGCGTGCCTTTTTTTCGCGCGCACGCGAAGAGGAGACGAGTTTTTGCAGATACAGTGCACGCGATGACAGCGGCGCGCAGGGCTGAACAAGAAGCAGCGCCAAAGGTCTTCTCGGATTCGTCACCGGTGTGTTTCGGTTCCATGGAAACATCTCCATCCTCCACAATAAAAACACCATCATCGTCGTCAAGCACGATAACGTCGTCCACCACCTTCACTCTCGCGAACTTGGAAACGGACGCGAGCGCGGTTTTACCTTTACAATTTTTGGGTTTTGAGTTTTGAGAGAACCCAATACCCCTCACGTTCCCTCTCTTGTTACCCGTAAACGTGTTCCCCGTGACTTCCGTGGCTATGGTTTCGAACACCCCAGTGAACCACTTTGCGAGTCGCGCGACTTGCGCGATCGTGGGAAGACCGTCGGTATCGGAAAGTTTCTCCGGGTGTGCCGCCAATTGAGCGTCGGTAAACAATTCCCGAGGCGCGAGGCTGGTACATAACGTCTGTACCAGGTCGTCCGAAGCAGCTTCGTTCGTACTCCTTGCCCGTGCAATTAAACACAGTAAGTGCGTTTTGTGAAGCTCTTCCAACTGTGTTCGGTGTGCCGCCGATATCCGTCGCGCAGTGCGACTAGTGCCGCCCAGGTCTTCGTTCGCAACTTCTTCTTCAATCTCGAAGTCCTCAACTTCCCGAGTGTTTGCATACTCATCCGCCGCGCCGGCCACGTCTTCCCACTCGTCCGTATCTGTGATAGAGTTGTCACTGTCACTGTCATCGATCTCAACAACTTCGCCATCAACGCTTTTATCACAACGTTTCCTTTTGCGCTCCGCCGCGGCCGCGACTGCTGCCATGTTGGCATCAACAGCGAGCCTCGCGACGACAGTTTTGTCCAGTCCCTCACCTGTTCTGGTCGCCAGCGCGCCACACTCGCCTAGTTCGTTCCGGTCAATACCCCTTTGACGTGACCCTTTCGAGGCCTGAATTAAAGCATTGGATACCTTTGAAAGGTCCTTTGATTTGTCTTTCGCGTTCGCTTTCCCAGAGTTCGTGGACAGGTCCGTGGCTAAAGATGCAGCTGCTAGGAGTTTGGCGTTGTGCGCGGATGCTTTTTGTTTCGCCGTGTGTTTCGGTTTGGACACGGCACCAGTTGACTTTTCGGTAGGTTTGCGTGTACTCGGTTTCGGCCGTCCAGGAGCTGACGTCGATGGTGTTCTGCCGCGACCGCCATTCACCCCTCGGCGGTCCAACAGGTCCTCCACGCGAGAAACAGCGGCTTGCGTTAAAGTAGCGTCGTCGTTGTTGTTGTTTGATGCGCCATTTCTTTTGCCGGTGCCTCGCCTCTGACTCGTGCCCCTCGCCGCGGGCATTGCACACGACAATTTGCCGTATCGCCGTAACGGTCAACTCGCACGCCACAAAGCAAATCGCCGGAGCCCTCGCGTCGAGGCGCTCCGCGTTCTGGCGGGCTGAGACTTGTTGGGTCGTTGCTCAGATTTGACGTCGTCGATGAGATTTACAAATAAAAATCATGCCTGTCATAAATCCTCTTGCGGCGCGTTTCCCAATCGCATGTGTCTACTCGACCGAGCGCAGCGACGATGTCCGCATGCGTTTCCCTCGCCTCCGCGTTGGCGCTCGCGCCACGCGTGTCTACGCGCCGTCAATCGCGCAAGGTGCGTCTCGCACTTTATCCCACCGCCGTACACGGCGCGCCGCTTATCCGCCGACGAGAAAGATTGTGTGGCGTTCGAACCGCGTTCGAACAGCCTCACCCCAAGCCCTAGCTGCCTCGCCGATGACTGACCTCTCGTACATCTTTGAAACCCCCCTTGGATGCTTTCATTACCTTTCGCAGACCGTCAAGCCATGTGCGTCGTCTTCTAAATCAAACCAAGTGAAAGCGTCGTTCAGACCAACCGGATCCCTCGCCGCCTCCGATGGTTCCTGTTCCAAAAAATCCACCGCCATACGTGCCACCGGCCTGGCCGGCCTCGTCGCGGCGAACGGCGAGGCGTGCGAGCTTGATAACTTTCAAAGGGTGTCTGTCCTCGCCGAGGCTTTACCGTACCTTCAACGCTTCGCGGGCCAGACCATCGTGGTGAAGTACGGAGGCGCGGCTATGATCGATGAGGGGCTGAAGAAATCTGTGATTCAGGATTTAGTGTTGTTGAGCACAGTCGGGATCCGTCCAATCCTGGTGCACGGCGGCGGCCCCGAGAT